>Ga0154739_1049_pt1 | contig 49611 bp, 34 predicted proteins | sample Rifle2008BG16ft_FD_105747 | JGI IMG/M metagenome (GOLD analysis project Ga0154739, IMG submission 105747) | Candidatus Eisenbacteria bacterium RBG_16_71_46 | reverse complement strand
TTGCTTTCTCCCGATACAGCGTCTTCAGCCGTCCCCAGCTCGTGGCTCCCGTGGGGGTCACCGGGTCCGGGCCGATCGTCATCGTTCCGAAGGGTCCTACATCGGTGACCCAGACGTTCACGCCCACCATCTGGAATCCCCACTGCACATGGCGTGCCGGGTCGTTGACGGTGGCGAGGGATACGGTGAACAGCCCAGGCGTGGTCAGGGCTACAGTGTTCTGGTTGAAGGACGAAAAATCAGGGGCAAAGTCCTTGACGAACGCGATGACGGTGTGGGCACTGGTCAAGGTGTTGGCCAGGACGATCCCGCTGAAGGTCAGGGTCTGCCCCGCCAGGGGCCCATCCTCCTGCGCGTACGCGTTGGCTTCCATGATCTTGTTCCCGGGGGCACCCGGTCCGCCGCCACCGATGTACCAGTACGGGTCGGGATCGCCGATCGTGTTCGGGCCCAAGGTCAGGACGGAGCCGGAATAGGAAGCGGTCAGGTCGACAAAGCCCCACACGCTGCCGAACTGGAATGCACCGCCGTTACCGGGCAGATTGAAGACATTCATGTACCCGAGGTTGATCTTGGCGGGATCGACCGTGACAGCGGTGGCGGCTACCGCGGCTCCCGCGCTCAAGGCGCAGGCCGCGATCGCGAGGAACGTAGTAAGGCGTCGGATCATTTGACTGCCCTCCTGAAGAAGTGGTCTCGAGTGTCGAGAGGCCTAAGCAAACGAGCGGACAGTGGGCGCCTCTTTGGCGGCACAGCGCAGCTCAACGCATCACCTGGTGCAGACTCTGGTCGGTTCGCAAACAGAGGGTGGTGTCGGATCGCAGTCTCCTTTCGGGCCTGTTTCCAGCGTGCCCTTTAGAGAGTCCACAAGCCCGCGGTGCGCGATGAGCCGCGCAACCGGCGCTGCCTGACCTGCAACAAGGATAGACTATGTTCGGCTGCCGCACAAAGTCTAAAATGGGCTCTCGGCAGGGAATTTCGGTCCTGCGCAAGGCTCCCCGTCGCGCCGGATGAACATGGCGCAACCCGCTGTGCAACCTAGTGTTGCGCCGCAATAGCCTCCCGGGACCAGGCGGGGGAGGGGGCATCGCGGCCCCGCGCCCGGCAATCAGAGTCCGCGGAGCGCACCCTCGGGAACGCCGACGTCGATCCGCGAGATCCCGCCCTGGCGGGCGAAGAGTGCCTGGCTGGTGTTCGGGTCGAGCTGGTCGCCGGCGTGCGTGGTCGATGTGCCGTCGCCGGCGGTGACGCGAATCCACGCCTCGCCCCGGCTCGGCTCGTAGACGACGGGCGTCTGGCAGAAGCTGAACGCGAGCGCCCCGGGCGGCACGTCGAGGGACCGCAGCTCGCCTTCGAGGTCGTAGAAGCGGTAGGCGCGGGCCTCGCTCACGATCTCGCTCCGCCCGAGGAGCACGGGCCGGAAGCTCACGATCCCGCCCTCCACCTGCACACCCAGCTCGCCGAATCGCGCGAGGATCCCTTCCTTGACCTGCCCGGTCATGCCGGGCTGCTGGGCGCCGGCATGGGGGGGCGTGTGGGAGTAGGGGTCGGTGGGGAAGGCGCCGTACTCGGCGACGGTCTTCTCGAATCCGAGCCCGGCGCGGATCCGCTGGTAGCCAAGTGCCAGCGCCTCGCACACGGCCGCGGGCTGATCGCCGCGGGCTGCCTGGAGGGCGATCTCCTGCACGGCGAGCAGCAGCTTGGAGACCATGTGCCAGTAGACGCAGCCGAGGCCCTCGTAGGCGTACATGGTGCCGGAGCGGCCGGTGAACGCGTGATGCTGGAAGACGGCTTCGAACACGTCGAGCACGGCCTGGCGGTCCCGCGCGACGGGCTCGCGCCAGCGCTCGTGCTGCGCGAGGCGATCGAGGGCCGCGGCCAGGTCGGGCGCGTTCCCCAAGTCGCCCTGGAAGCGGCACACGCCGAGCGCGTCGCGCGCGATGATGGACGGCTCTTGCGCCTCGAGCAGCTCGCGCAGGAGCGGCACGGAGACCGCCCGCTCGTCGGGCACGACGTTCCGCTCCAGGAACTCGGGCAGCTTCTTCTCGGGATAGAGCAGGAAGCTCTTCTGGTCCGCCCGGTAGAGGCGGCTCTTGAAGAGGCTCGCGAGCATCCGCACGGCCTCGGGCGGCTCGACGACGCCGGAGGCGAGGGCGGCGACCTGGCCCTCGAGCATCTCCTGCAGGGGCTGGAGCAGCGCCTGCCGCCGGTCGTTCGTGATCGCGAGGAGGTTGTACGAGTGGTAGAGGCCGTCCGCTCTGCGGTTGGCGCGGATGGCGTGGTCCACGTGCTCGAGCGCGCAGCGGCAGAACGCGACGACCTCGGCGACGGGCAGCTCCTGCTTGCCGCCGAGACCGTTCGCGTAGACCTGGTCGCGGTACGCGGAGAACGCGCCGCCCAGCGCGTCGAGCAGGCGCTTGCGGGTGCCACCGTCCAGCGCGGCGGAGCCGGGCGCGGGACGATGCTCGGCGAGCACAGTGTGGAGCCGCCGGAGCCACGCGACGACCTCGGTCGAGGTCGCGCTGCGCGTCTCGCCGAGGCCTTCGAGCACGCGCTCGACGAATCCGAGGTAGCGCCGCAGGTAGAGCAGCGTCACCACCGAGACCCCGTTGCCGGCGAGGGCGTTGTTGGCGTCGTTCCACTCGGGGCGCTGGGTGTTCATCCAGATCCCGCCGTCGGGGACGAGGTTGGAGAGCTTGGAGAGCGCCGGGACCAGCAGCTTCTCGAGCAGGTTGACGTGATAGACGGAGCCCTCGCCGCCGGGGAGGAGCTTGCCGTCGGTGCCGATCGCGGCGACGCGGCGCTCGATCCGCGCGGCCAGCTCGGTGTCGTAGCGGATGGTGGCGCGCGGGTTGGCGACGATCTCCTGGTAGGGCTTGAGGCGATAGGGCACGTCGGCGTAGCAGAAGATCTCGCGCGCGAGCAGGCCTTGGAGGGCGCCGGGCGAGTAGCGCTCGAGTGCTTCGAGGAAGCGCAGCAGGTAGACGATCTGGTGGTCGCCCCAGTAGCCGATGTAGCTCCAGGGGTCGTGCGGATCCACGACCTCCCAGTCCACGCCGTCACGCGTGATGCGATAGGGATTGAAGCCGTCCACGGTCGAGGCGTTGACGAACTTGGCGATGAGGTTGGGGAGGAAGCGCGGGAAGCTGGCGCACAGGGCCTCCCAGTTCTGGAAGATGTCGCGCCAGTTGCCCTCGTAGCTCAGGGCCATGCTGCCGTCGGGGTTCTTGACGTGAATGGCGAAGCGGTTCCAGGGCCGGCTGGGATCGCCGTGGCGGCGGCCGAAGTAGATGGGCAGGTACTCGTGGCAGAGGCGCACGAGATCGGCATCGCCCCACTTCTCGGCGGCGACAATAAGCTCCGGCGCCGCGATCTGGGCGGGCAGCGACGCGAGCGCGGCCTGGTGTCGAGCGGCGACGGCGCGGTTGCGGGTCCTAAGGAACGCGATCAGGTCGGCGGTGGGGACGTCGTAGTTACGGGCGAAGACGCCGCCGCGCATGTTGTTGAACAGGACGTTGGCGAAGTGATGAACGGTCGCCTCGGGGTGTCCGGTGAGCTGCAGCCCGTCGGCGCTGGCCACGTTGCGGAGCAGGTTCTCGCTGGCCTGATCGAGGCTCTGCTCGATCCACGCGCCGGGATCGCCGCCCGCGAGCAGGCGCGAGCGCAGGGCCGCGATCTGGACGTGGCTCTGCGCCACGTCGGCGACGATGTGCCAGGTGGCGCGGCCGCGGGGCTCGATCTCGAGGGGCGAGACGACGAGGTAGTTCCCGCGGCGTCCGGTGAAAACGGTCTCTCCGGAGACCGGCTCTCCGCGCCGGAACGCCTGGACGGCGTCGAGCGACAGGCACACCGTGGGGGCGTCCGGCCCGTGGCACCAGACGGTGTTGGCGCGCAGCTCCTCGGCGGCCTCGGCGCGGTCGGTGATCCGGGCGGTGAGCGAGAAGATCCCGAGCCCGGTGGCGGTGTCGAGATCGGTCCGCTTGTAGGCGTCCACCAGGCCGCTCGAGTGCTCGTAGAGCGCGAGCGGCGCGCCGTACGGCAGCACGTTCCGGAGACCGTCCAGCACGGTGAGGGAGACCGCACGCGAGCCGAGGTTCTCGAGGGACGCGGTGCGCACCAGGCCGCAGGCGTCGCTCCCCGACCAGCGGTAGCGGAACGCGAGCTTGAGGCGGCGGTGGATCTCCTCGAAGACCAGCCGGTTCCCGATGACGTTCTTGTAGAGGTTGCGCTCCACACCGGGGTCGTCCGCGCCCGCGGCGGAAAACGGCTCCCACAGGACGGTGTGGCCGTCCGCGCCGGCGACGCGCAGCAGGGTGATCGGGCCGGTGTGGTGGTGCGCGTCGTGGAGCTTGTCCACGGTCTCGTAGGGGAAGAGGGCGCCGTCGGGGTCCCTGCGCCCGGCGGTGAGGCCGCCGCCGGAGGTGACGAACATCCAGAGGTCGGTGTCGCTGGCGATGCTCATCAGGAACGGGCGCATCCGGTGGTAGGCGGCGATGCGGTAGCAGGTCTCGCCCTCGAGCGTCACGAACGCCCCGCTGGGCTGGTTCGGATCGAGGGCGGTGGGCGCCGCGCCGAGTGCGGCAGCGTGCGTGTCAGGCAGTGACGCGGCAGCCGCGCCGGGCCGCGTGTCGGGGCGCGCCCCGGCGGGTGCGCCGGTCCGCCGCTTGGGGAGTGACGCGGGCTTGCCGGGGGAGGGCGAGCGCACGGGTCAGTCCTCGCCGCGCAGCGCGAGCTTGGGGCTCCGGTCCGCCCGGAACAGCCCCCAGTGCTTCTCGACCTCGTCGGGCTCGGGGCCGCCCTTCCAGTTCTCGTCGAAGGCCTCGAAGAAGAACGTCGCGATGCGGTCGGCCCGCGTCCAGGCGCTGAGCGCGTCGCGAAACGTCGCCTGCTGCGTCTCGCCGGTCTCTCCCTTGATGAGCCTGCCCTGCTCGCCTTCGTGGGACCTCTGGGTCGCCCAGCCCGTCTCGCCGATCACGACCAGGCGGCCGGGGTGCGCGGCCTGGACCTCGGCGATGGTCCGCTTCGTCCAGGGCACCGCGTCGTCGAGCGGGCGTCCGTTCCAGAGCGGGTGGAGGTTCACGAACACGAAGTCCACCTCCTTCGCGATGGGCTCGCTCGCGGGGGACTTCCAGAACGCGAAGTCATCAGCGGTGGTGACCGGCACCGTGGTGCGCGCGCGCACCTCGCGGAGGTACTTCACGAGCAGCTCGGGCGGGCAGGTGTGGGACGACCACGTCACCTGGGTCTCGTTGCCGACGCTCACCGCCAGGACGATCTCGGGGTAGGCGGCGGCGAGCCGGACGGCCCCCTCGACCTCGGCCTGGTTCGCGGCCCTGGCCGCGGGGAACCGCTCGATCACCTTGCCCGTGGAGTCACGACGCTCCTCGCGGGCGATCCACACGCCGAGCAGGACCTTCATCTCGAGGCCGTCGCTGCGGATGATCTCGAGCAGGCTGTCGGGCCAGCCGACGGAGCCGTAGATGCGGAGCAGGCTCCAGTGCTTGGACATCAACTGGAGGTCCTCGCGCAGCTCGGCGCGGCTGGGCGCGGGTCCACCGGGATGCTGCCCGTCGCGATGGGGCCCGTACGCGATGGCCTCGCCGATCCAGCGCTCGCCGATGAAGGGCCGGAACGTGCGCTCGACGAAGGGTGATTGGCGCGGGAAGGCGCGCGCCGTGCCCGCGGCGGCGGCAGCGACCTGGGTGGGGCGCGGGGCGTTCGGGCCGGCGCTGGCCGCGGCGGCGAGCCCGGCGCTCGGGGCGGAGGCGCGGACGGATGCCTTCGCGGGGCGCGCCGCGCCCGCGGCGGACCTGGCGGGGCGTGGGTCGCCCGCACCCGCGGTCGCGTGGGCGGGGAGCAGCGCGCAGACGGGGAGGAGTAGAGCGCAGGCCACCAGCGTGTGGGACGACATGCTCGACGGCCTCCTCGTTCCGCGGGCGCCGCGACGGCCCCCCGCGCGCATCACTTGACCAGGGCCACGCGCTGCGTCTCGATGATGTCGCCCGTGCGGTATCGGTACAGGTACACGCCGGCGGCGAGCCGCCGCCCGGAGTCGTCGCGCCCGTCCCACACCACCTCGTGCGCGCCGGCGGCGACGAAGCCGTTGACCAGCGTGCGCACGCGGCGCCCCGACAGGTCGAAGACCGCGATCTCGGCGGGACCACTGCGCGCCGCGGCGTAGCGGATCGCGGTGCTGCCGCCGAACGGGTTGGGCCTCGCGGCGGTGAGGCGCGCCCTGCCGATCTCGGCGGCCGGCTCCACGGCGACCACGGCGCAGGGCGGCGAGCCGCACGCGGGATCGAACGTGAACGCGGTGAGCACGACCTCCTGGTTGGTGGCGGGCGAGCCGTCGAACTGCCAGAGGTTGAGATGGACGCGCGGCTGCTCGGGGCGCGGCAGGTGCGGCCCGGAGTAGGTCCAGGCGTGGATCTGGGTGGACGTGGCCTCGTCGTTCGGACCGCCGCGCCAGCTCCGGAACTCGACGCGATCGGGCAGCCAGCGGAACGCGTGGCTGGTGATCTCGCCGGCGCTGAACGTGGCGCTGAACTGGCTCAGGTTGCCCGGATAATCGTACGGCTGGGCGACGAACTGCGCCCCGGGGTTGCCGGGATTGCCCCAGCGGCTGTACTCGATGTCGATCTCGTCGTAGGGGTTCCACCAGCCGAAGGCCGCGTCGTAGCAGGGGCCGTACTGCCAGAGGAACAGGCCGAAGACCGCGTGCGGGTCCAGCGTGTCGAGGCGGCCGCGGGTGGTGAAGACGTAGTCGCCGTAGCCGAGATAATCCTCGAGCACCGTCTCGGTGCTGTACCAGTTGGCGCCGACCTTCTTGATCGTCAGGTGCAGCGCATCGTTGGGGTCCACCCAGATGTTGTTGGTGCTGGTGCTGAACAGGCTCGGGCCCGGGCCGTAGTAACCGGGGCCCTTCACGCGCCAGGTGCGGCCGCTGAAGCTGAGCGTCTGTCCACCGGAAAAGTCCGACCACTGCAGCTGGTCCAGCGACGGGGTGGTGATGGCGTCGAAGGTGGCGAGGTCGTAGATCACGTCGGACACGGGATCCGATGGCCCCTGCAGGGCGCCGAGCAGCAGGCGCGCCGCCACGGTGCCGGTCGGGGCGGGCCCGCTCTCGAAGGAGAACAACTGCGTGGTGTTGGTCGGCGTCGCGGCGCTGGCGGTGGTGTGGGATTCGTAGGAGATCAGGTTGCCGCCGGCGTCGCGCCACTCGATGTTGACGATCGCCAGCGACTGCCCGCTGAGCGGGCGGGTGGAGGGATTCATGACGCGCACCGAGGCGGACCAGCGCCCGCCGGGTGTAGCGTCCAGCTGCTGCCAGTAGCCCGAGACACCCCAGGGAGCACCGGGGGTCGAGACCCGGGCCGCCTTGGCGCCGTGCGCGGCACTGGTGGAGGAGCCGACCGAGCCGAACTGGTTCCAGCCGCCGAATGTCTGGCTGCCCGACCCCGAAATCTCGAAGCTGGGATTGGCGAGCATGCACTGGGCGGCGGCGCTGCCGGCCACCGCCAGGGCGCAGGAGACCGTCGCGAGCGCGGCCAGCAGGTGACGCAGGGAAGGCATTCGTGGCTCCTCGTGGTGGCGCGGCACGGCCGCGGGTCCGCGACCACTCAATCGTACAACACGCGGGGCGGGCGGTCGCGCGCGGCGGCCGCCCGCCCGCGGGATCAGCGGGTCAGCACCATGCTCCGCACCTGGCGCCCCGCGTCGGTCTGGAGCACGTAGCGATAGACGCCGGCGGGGGCGATGTGGCCGTCGGCGGACCGGCCGTCCCAGGTCGCCACGTGCGAGCCGGGAGCCGCCTGGCCGCGGAACAGCGTCGCCATGCGGCGGCCGGCGATGTCGTAGACGCTGAGGTCGGCGAAGCCTCCCCGTGCCAGCGAATAGGCGATCTGCGTCGAGTTGCGGAACGGGTTCGGCGCCGCGGCGCGCAGCTCGATCGCGTTCGCCAGTGGCGCTCCGGGCACGTCCGTCGTGGCGCCGGCGAGATTCAGATTGTCGTAGATGATCGCGGAGGGCTCGTAGTTCGTCGCGTTGTTGAGGAAGCCGATCTGGAAGATCTGGCCCACGAGACCGGCAGTGATCGGCAGCGAGACCGAGTAGGTGCCCCACGTGGTGGGGATCGTGGTCATGTCGGCCGTGATGAAGTTGGTCAACGCGTAGGTCGGGAGCGACAGCGTCTTGATGAACGCCAGCGCGGTGGAGCCGCCGGCCAGGTTGCCGCGCTTGGCGTCGAACTGGAAGGTCCAGGTCATGCCGACGTCCCCGGCGCCGATGATCTGCTCCTGGTAGACGTTGGACTCGATCCGCCTGAGCAGGGCGTGATCCCCGTTGTTGTAGTCGCTGTAGACGCTGAGCTGCTGGGTTCCCTGCGGGACTCCGCCCTCGCCGGTGGCGATCGCGCAGAACGCGGCGCCGGTGTTCGGCGCGGGGAAGGGACCGTACCCGTAGAGGTAGGTGGTCCCGGTGGGATCGAACACGTTGCCGTAGACGAGCCATCCGTCGTTCCCCAACGCGTCGGGGTCCGCCATCACCAGTCCCTCGAAGTCCTGGGTGTAGGCCGACAGCGCGGCGTGGCTCGCCACGGGGGCGAAGCACAGGAAGGCCGCGACGAATGCTGCGGGCGCTCGAAGTGTCATGGGTCTGACCTCCTCCTGGAGTGGCCTCGTGAAAGCTCGTGGATGACACTGCCCGCTGCAGCCACTGTCCGGCGCCCGCGGTCCGCGACGCCCGAAGTCGGTCGGATCAACGTGCCCGCGCCCGAATGCGCGCGCGTCGGTCCGACGGACGGAGTACTGCCGGGATGGCCGAAATCACCCTGGTTTCCGACTTCCCTTGACAGGCCTGAAAGGATCTTAGACTATGTTTGCCATGCGAACAAAGTACTTTGTTTCGTGATTTGATCGCCCGATGAGCGTCGGCGCGCCCAAGCTTGCGCAAGCCCCGCTGCTCGAGGTCCGCGACCTGCGTAAGACGTTCTCTTCCAAGAGGATGTTTGCGCAGGCCCGCGCCGTCACGGCTGCCCGCGACGTGTGCTTCCGGATCGACCGCGGCGAGGCCGTGGCGCTGGTCGGGGAGTCGGGCAGCGGCAAGAGCACCATCGCCCGCATCCTGCTGCGCCTCGAGACCGCGGATCGCGGCGAGATCCTGCTCTCGGGCGAGGGAGTGCTGGCGCGCGAGCCGCGCCACGCCTCGCTCGGCTACCGGCGCCGCGTGCAGATGGTGTTCCAGGATCCGTTCGGCTCGCTCAACTCCATCCACAGCGTCGCCCACCACCTGATGCGGCCGCTGCTGCGCCATCACCGGGTCGCGCCCGCCGGGGCGCGGGCGCGGGCGATCGAGCTACTGCGCACGGTGGGGCTCGAGCCGGCCGAGGAGTTCATCGACCGCCACCCGTACGAGCTTTCGGGCGGGCAGCGGCAGCGGGTCGCCGTGGCGCGCGCGCTGGCGGTCGAGCCCGAGGTGCTGGTGGCCGACGAGCCCACCTCGATGCTCGACGTCTCGATCCGCGCGGGAATCCTCGGGTTGCTCGCCCAGCTCAAGCGCGAGCGCGGGCTCGCGATCCTGCTCATCACGCACGATCTGGCCTCGGCGCGCTTCCTCTGCGACCGCATCCTGGTGCTGTTTCGCGGCCGGGTGGTGGAGGACGGCCCGAGCGCGGCCTTGGTGGAAGCGCCGGCGCACCCTTACACGCGGGCGCTGCTCGCCTCGATCGCCAGCGGGACGCAGAAGCAGGCCGCGGCGAGCCGCGACCGCGAGACCGCCGGGGGCGAGGCGGCGCAGGGGTGCCCGTTCGCCGCGCGCTGTCCGGACGTGATGGATGTCTGCCGCGCAAGTGACCCGGCGCCCCGGGCGGTCGCTGGCCGCCAGGTGCGCTGCCACCTCTACGCCGAAGACGCGCAAGCGCCGAGGAGCTGACCGCCCGTGGCCGATCGTTCGTTTCCCGACGGATTCCTCTGGGGCGTGGCGACCTCCGCGCAACAGATCGAGGGCGGCTCGAGCCAGGGCGGGCGCGGCGAATCCATCTGGGATCGCTTCGCCGCCACCCCGGGGCGCATCGCCGACGGCTCGGACGCCCGTGTGGCATGCGATCACTACCATCGCTGGCGGGAGGACGTGGGCCTCCTGAAATGGCTCGGGGTCGGCGCCTATCGCTTCTCGATCGCCTGGCCGCGGATCGTGCCCGGGGGCCGCGGCGCCATCAACGCGAGCGGGCTCGACTTCTACGACGCACTGGTGGACGCGCTGCTCGCCGCCGGTGTGCTTCCCTTCGTGACGCTCAACCACTGGGACCTTCCGCAGCCGCTCCAGGATCGCGGGGGTTGGGGCGCGCGCGCGACGGCCGAGGCGTTCGTCGAGTACGCCGGCGCCGTCAGCGCGCGGCTCGGCGACCGCGTGCGGCACTGGGCGACGCACAACGAGCCCTGGTGCATCGCGACGCTGGGCCACGAGCAGGGGGAGCACGCCCCGGGCCACCGCGACCCGGCCGAGGCGCTGCGCGTCGCGCATCACCTGCTGCTCTCGCACGGCTGGGCGGTCGAGACGCTGCGCCGCGCCGCGCCGGGCGCCGAGGTCGGCATCGTGCTCATCGTGGTGCCGGGCTGGCCCGCCAGGCCGAGCGAGGCGGACCGCGAAGCCGTGCGCCGCTTCGATGGCGCGCTCAACCGCTGGTACCTGGACCCGCTGTTTCGCGGCCGCTACCCTGCGGACGCGATCGCGGACCGCGTCCGGTTGGGCCACCTCGCGGGTCCCGATCTCCCGTTCGTCCGCGAGGGTGATCTCGAGGCGATCGCGACGCCGCTGGATTTCCTGGGGGTCAACTACTACTGCCGCGCGGTGCTGCGGGCGGACGCGGCGGGCGATCCGGTCGCGGTGCCGGTGACCCCGGAGCAGGAGCCGACCGACATGGGCTGGGAAGTGTTCCCGCAGGGACTCCACGACGTCCTGGTGCGGCTCGCGCGCGAGTACCGGCCGGCGAAGATCTACGTCACCGAGAACGGAGCGGCCTACACCGACGCGGCCGACGCCACGGGGCGCATCGCCGACCTGCGCCGCATCGAGTACATAGACAGCCATCTCGCGCAGGCGCACCGCGCCATCGCCGCCGGCGTGCCGCTGGGCGGCTACTTCGCCTGGTCGCTCCTCGACAACTTCGAGTGGGCGCGCGGCTACGCCATGCGGTTCGGCCTCTTCGACGTGGACTTCGCCACGCAGCGCCGCCGGCCGAGGGACAGCGCACACTGGTACCGTCGAGTCGTTGCCGCGGGCGCGGTCGACGACCTCACGCAGCAACCCTTGTTGAGGAGGATTCCGTGAGCCCGATCCAAGCAGACCTCGCGCGGCCGAGCACCGGCTTCCGGCTGGCCGCCACGATGGCCGCGCTCCTGGCCCTGGCGCCGGCAAGAGTCCTCGCGCAGGCCGCGGCGCCCGAAGCGGCGCCGGCCACCGCGCCCGGCCTCGCCCAGGCCGCGGCGCCCGACGCCGCGCCGGACGTGGCGCCGGCCGCGCGCCCGACGATCCGCGTCGTCACGGACGACGCGGGCTCGCGGCTCCAGGTAGGCGGGTCGGACTTCATGGTCTTCGGCATGAACTGGGACTACATCCCGATCGGCCAGAACTACAGCTGGAGTCTCTGGACCCAGCCCGACGACGTCATCGAGGCGGCACTGGCGCGCGAGATGCCGCTCCTCAAGAACATGGGGGTGAACGCCATCCGGCAGTACGCGGGCGTTCCGCCGCGGTGGGTGCGCTACATCTACGAGCGCTACGGGATCTGGACCGTGATCAACCATCCGCTGGGGCGCTACGGGTTCACGCTCGACGGGGTCTGGCACCCCTCGGTGGACTACTCCGACCCGCGCATGCGGGCCGCGATCGAGGCCGAAATGCTCGCCGTGGTGGACTCGTTCCGCGGCGTTCCCGGGGTGCTCATGTGGCTGCTCGGAAACGAAAACAACTACGGGCTCTCGTGGAAGTCGAACGAGATCGAGGCGCTGCCCCAGGGGGAGCGCGACGCGGCCCGCGCCCGCCACCTCTACTCGATGTTCGGCGAGATCATCCGGGCGGTGAAGCAGCGCGACCCCGACGTGCCGGTCTCGATGGCCAACGGCGACCTGCAGTACATCGACATCCTCGCCCAGGAGTGCAAGGGGCTCGACATCCTGGGAACCAACGTCTACCGGGGCATCTCGGCGCGCGATCTATTCCAGGTGGTCAAGGACAAGCTCGGCATTCCGATCGTGTTCACCGAGTTCGGCGCGGACGCCTACAACGCCAAGCAGATGCGCGAGGACCAGGAGACCCAGGCACGCTACCTGCTGGGCCAGTGGGAGGAGATCTACGAGCAGTCGAGCGGCAAGGGGCGGGTGGGCAATGCCATCGGCGGGTTCATCTTCCAGTGGAGCGACGGCTGGTGGAAGTTCGGCCAGGAGAGCCGCCTCGACATCCACGACACCAACGCCTCGTGGCCCAACGGCGGCTACCCGGAGGACCTGACCCCGGACGAGAACAACATGAACGAAGAATGGTGGGGCATCTGCGCCAAGGGCCCCCCGGACGGCCGCGGCCTCTTCGAGCTCTACCCGCGCGCCGCCTATTACGCGCTCCAGCGGGCGTTCGCGCTGCCGCCCTACGCTCTCGGGACCGACCTGTCCGCCATTCGCGCCCACTTCAACGCCATCCAGCCGGCGGCGGTGGCACTCCAGGCGCGGGGCGACCAGGCCAGCCTGGTCACGCAGGCCCTGAGCCGGGTGCAGGTGACCGGGCTCCGGATGCAGTTCGAGACTTACAGCACCGGGGGGCAGCGCCTCAGCACGCCGAGCGCGTCGGCGCCGGCGACGTCGCTGCCGGCCTTCCGGGGCTTCGACCGGCTCGAGTCGTTCTATGCGGACTTCAAGGCCAACCCGGCGGAGAACGTGACCGGGACGCTGTCGCTCAACGTGCTCGGCAACGTGCCGCGGAATCCCATCGACGAAATCTTCTACGAGAAGCGCGGCCTCCCGCAGACCGTCCTGTCGGGCGGCCAGTCCGTGGAGCTGAACGGGCTCGAACGCATCAAGGCGTACAAGGCCGGCCTCTCGTGGGACGACCGCTGGTTCCTGCTTGACGGCTTCTACCGCACCGGGCACTACCACTGGGGCTACGAGGGCGACTTCTTCGGCCTGTATCGCGAAGCGAACTACGGCCCGAACATCGACATCTACAACGCCGAGGCTCCGCTGGGCCTCGAGATGAGCGGCAAGCGGTCGCTCCGGGGGCTGAAGCTGGCCTTCGGCCCGCAGCTCTGGTGGGGCGCCAACCCCGCGGTCATGGCGAAGTACGTCCGTCGCGTCGGCCAGTTCGACGCGGCCTTGATCTACCAGCGGGATCTGACCGCGCAGACGTCGACCACCACCTCGTCCGCCGTGCCGCTGCCGCCGGTGCAGAAGGCCACGCTCGCGTTGACGACCAGCCGTGGCCCGTTCGTCGTCGAGCTGGGCGGGATCTGGTCGGGGGACACCAAGGCCGGCCAGGCCTTCCAGGTGGCGCAGAAGACCCCCACCGGCTACCTCGTCCAGGAGGATCACGTGCGGTCCTCGGACGCCTTCGGCATGAAGGCCAAGGTGACGATGGAGCGGGGACGCTTCCGCTGGTATGCGCAAAGCGCCTCGATGCGCCCGGTCGCCGACGGCGGTCCGACCGCGGTGCAGACCTTCACCGGCTGGAACCTCAAGGACTCGGGCTCCGGCAACCAGAACAACTTCCTCACCGGCTTCACGGTGAACAGCGGCGACTTCCAGGTGGGACCGAATTTCCTGTGGCAGAAGCCGATCATCGGGCCGATGCCGAACGGTCTGCCGTCACCGGGGCGGCTGCGCAACGTCCTCACGGATCCCTTCGCGGTGCGCGCGAACCGCGAGACGGTCGGCGGCGAGCTGCTCGTGACCTACGATCCCACGCCGGCCACCTGGTTCTGGGCCTGGGACAACGACGTGCGCGAGGACGCGCCGCTGGCGGCGAGCCTGGGGCTGGTCGTCCGGCACCTGCCCACGAACCAGGACGCCTCGATCGGCATCCTGGGCGACGGCGTCACCCGCTTCGCCTTCCCCACCTCGCCGCCGCCGCGCGACCTGTGGGAGCTGCAGACCCGGCTGGTGTCGCGGCTGAGCGCCAACGTGCGCGTCGTGTCGCACCTGTTCGTCGGCACGGGCGAGCCCAACGGCGAGGACCCGCGCCGGATCCGCCGCTACGGCAGCGATGCTCGCGTGGCCTGGGGCTCGATGGCCATCGCGGCCTCCGTCAAGGCCAACGACTGGGGACCCTACGACTACCACCGCGACTTCAACCTCACCTTCCCGCTGCAGGTGATGGGGGATCTGTCCCACACGCTGGGCACGCCCCAGTGGTTCGATCGCCAGCAGACCCGGCTAGGCGTGCGCGCCACCTGGCGCTCGCTGGACGTCCATTCGCCGCGCTTCGCCCCCGACGCGGGAACGAGCCTGCAGGACAGCCCGGACGGCGAGGAGTGGGAGATCCGGACCTACTTGCAGCTCGCGATGTAGGCGGGCGCGGCTCCGTCCACAAGCGCCCGCGGGCAAGGCGTCGCTCCCATCGGGCGGTGCCCGGCGGGCCTCCGCGGGCGGGGACCTCCGCGCGGGCCGCTCGGCCGCGCCAGTCCCTGGCGGAGCCTCGCTTGTCCTCGGCGCGCCCGCCAATCCCTGGCTCCTGCGCGCCTGCGGAGCCCGCGCTCCGGTCCCCGCCCGCTGCGGCCCGCTGGCGGGCGTGGTGCCCGGCCGCGATGGAGCGAGGAGCCGACCGCGCGACGCAGCCCGCGCGCGCTTGTGGACGGAGCCGGAGTTCCGTCCGACGCCCAAGACCCGCGAGGTCAGCCTACTCGGCCAGGTGGCAGGCGGCCTTGTGGCCGGGGGCCAGCTCCCTCAGCTCCGGCGCGCGCTCGCGACAGAGGTCGATCGCCTGCGGGCAGCGGGGGTGGAAGCGGCAGCCGCTGGGTGGGTTCTCGAGGCTCGGCGGCGAGCCCGGGATGCCGGACAGCTCCACGACGCCGCCGCGCACGGTGGGGAAGGCCCGCAGCAGCCCCTGGGTGTAGGGGTGCCGCGGCGCGCGGCGCAGCTCGGCGGCCGGCGCCAGCTCCACCAGCCGCGCGGCGTAGAAGACCGCGACGCGATCCGAGACCTCGAGCATGCGGGCGAGATCGTGGGTGATGAACAGCACCGCGAAGCCAAGCCGGTCGCGCAGCTTGCGGATCTCCTGGAGGATCTCCCGCTCGACGATGACGTCGAGCGCCGTGGTGGGCTCGTCGAGGATCACCAGGGACGGTTCGAGCGCCAGCGCCAGCGCGATGCCCACGCGCTGGCGCATGCCGCCCGAGAGCTGGTGGGCATGGGCGTCGAGGTACGACGCGGGGATCCCGACCAGCTCCAGCAGCTCGCCGGCACGCGCGTGCGGTGAGGCTCCGGGGGCGAGGGTGGGGTGGGCCCGGTAGGTGTCGGTGATCTGCTCGCCCACGGTGATCATCGGGTTCAGCGAGTCGCTCTCCTCGGGGTCGCCCGGATGCGCCCGCGGCGGGACGCCGGCGGTGGGGTGGGCGCGGAGCGTGTCGGTGATCTGCTCGCCCACGCTGATCACCGGGTTCAGCGAGTCCATGGCACTCTGGAACACCATCGAGATGCGCGTCCAGCGGAGCGCCTGCAGCTCGTGCTCGGAGAGTGCCAAGAGGTCGCGCCCCTCGAATCGCACCTCGCCGCCGGAGATCACGGCCGGCGGCGGCAGGACGCGCAGCAGCGCCTGCGCGAGCGTGGACTTCCCGCTCCCCGACTCGCCCGCGATGCCCAGGATCTCGCCGGGCTGGACGTCGAGCGACAGGCGGTCGATGGCGCGCACCGGGCCCTGGCCGGTCACGTAGTCCACGCACAGGCCGCGGATCGAGAGCAGCGGCTCAGTCACGGTCCACCACCACCGGCGTCGAGCGCGACGGGGTCGCGCCCCTGCGCTCCAGGTACGCGCGCCAGGTGCGCTCCTGCTGCAGCCTGGGGTTGGCGACCTCGTCCACTCCGGAGTTGAGCATGGTGAGGCCGAAGCCCACCAGCGCCACGCAGAGCCCGGTGGGGGCGAAGGTCCACCAGGCGCCGGTCAAGAGCGCGGCGTCGTTCTGCGCCCAATAGAGGTTGGTGCCCCAGGTGACGGCCGAGACGTCGCCGAGCCCGAGGAACTCGAGCCCCACCTGGGCGCCGATCGCGTAGACCGTGCTGCCGATTGCCTGGGCCACGAGCAGCGACGTCATGGTGGGGAGGATCTCGCGCGTGATGATGCGGACGTTCGACTCGCCGGTGACGATCGCCGCGGCCACGAAGTCGCGCCGGCGCTGGGCCAGCGTCTGGGCGCGCACCACGCGCGCGTTCCAGGCCCAGCCGGTGACCACCAGCACCATGCCCAGCGTGAGCGGCCCGGCGGGAAGGTAGGCGGCGATGACGATCGCCAGCGGCAGCCCCGGGATCACCAGGAAGACGTTGAAGAGCAGCGACAGCAGCCCGTCCACGCGCCCGCCGAAGAAGCCGGCGGTGATGCCCACCAGCGCGCCCACCAGCACCACGGCCACGCCGACCGCAAGCCCGATCGCCAGCGACACGCGGGTCCCCACCACGAGCTGCGCCAGGACGTCCTGGCCCTGACCCGTGGTCCCGAGCCAGTGCTGCGGCGAAGGCGGCTGCAGCGGGATGCCAACCAGCGCCTGCGGGTCGCCGACCAGCCAGGGGCCGACGATCGCGATCAGCACGAAGAGCGCCAGCAGCGCGGCCCCCGCCGTCGCCTTGCGGTCGCGCCGGATGGCGGCCAGCCAGACTCCCACGCCCGTGGCCCGCGCCGCGCGCGAGGCGCTCACGATGTCGACTCCCGGATGCGCGGATCCAGCCACAGGTAGGCGAGGTCCACCAGCCAGTTGGCGCCGAGCACCGCCAGCGTGATGACCAGGAAAATGCCCTGCATGAGCGGGTAGTCCTGGTTGCGGACCGCCTGCACCAACAGGTAGCCCTGGCCGGGATAGGAAAAGACGATCTCGGTCAGCAGCGAGCCGCCGAGGACGTAGCCGAGCGCCATGCCGAACCCGGTGACGCTCGGCAGCAGGGCGTTGCGTCCGGCGTAGCGCAGCGCGACCTGCGAGGGCGGGAGCCCCTTGGCGCGGGCGAGATTGACGTAGTCGGAGCCGAGGACCGCGATCATCGAGTTGCGCATCGAGAGCAGCCAGCCGCCGAGCGTCGCCAGCACCATCGTGCCCACCGGCAGCACGGCATGGCGCGCGACATCGACCAGGAAGGAGAGGGAGAACTCGGGCACCACGTCGTCCGCGTAGGCGTGCCCGAGCGGGAACCAGCCGAGGAGGAAGCCGAACACGTAGAGCGCCACCATGGCGAGCCAGAAGTAGGGGAAGGCGCCGACGAAGACCAGGGCCGAGGGCAGCCAGGTGTCCATCGCTCCGCGCCGCCACCAGGCGGAGGCCAGTCCGAGCAGCGTGCCGACGGCGAAGCTGATCCCCACCGCGCTGCCGGCGAGGAAGACGGTCCACACCAGGCCGGTGCCGATCACCTGCGAGACGCTCGCGGGGAAGTAGGCGATCGAGATGCCGAGATCACCCCGGAACACGTGGGCGATGTAGATGAAGTACTGGCCCAGGAGCGGCGCGTCGGTGAGGCCGAAGGTCTCGCGCAGCGCCTGCAGGGCCTCCGGGCCGAGCCGGCCGCGGAAGCGCGCGAACAGCGCGGTGGCCGGGTCGCCCGGCATCAGCCGCGGGAGGAAGAAGTTGAGCGTCAGGGCCACCCACGCCGCGAGCGCGTAGAGGCCGAGTCGCCGGAGCAGGAATCGCAACGCGGTCTCCTAGCGTGGCGTGAGCGAGGTGAGCACCAGCAGGCACTCGCCGCGGTCGAACTTGTTGGGCGAGGGGTCCGCGAACGGATCCTCCCGCGAGGGGAACCCCTCGAAGCGCCGGGTGCTGTACTCGGCCCACGACGGATTGGGATAGAGCGGGATCGCCGGGGCCTCCTCGACGAAGATCCGCTGCAGCTCCTCGGCGAGCACCTTCTGCCGCGCCGGATCGGCTTCGTGCTCGAAGGCCGCCAGCGCCCGATCCGCCGCGGGGCTGCCGTAGCGCTGCCAGTTTCCCATCGAGGCCTCTCCGACCGGCTTCACCGTGGCGGACGACATCAACCAGCGATAGAAAAGGTACGGCGTCGGGCCCTCGAAGGACCAGCCCAGGCTGAGATCGAAGCGGCCCTCCTGGACGCGCTGGAACCAGGCGCTGAAGTCGTAGGTCTTGACCGACGCCTCGACTCCCACGGCGCCGAGCCCGCGGGCGATCACCTGGGCGGCGCGCACCCAGTCGGACCAGCCGGAGACGGTGAGGATGTCGTAGCGCAGCGGCGTGCCGTCCGGCGCGCGGCGCACGCCGTCCGCGCCCCGCCGGCAGCCGGCCGAGTCGAGCAGCGCGTTGGCGCGGGCGACCTCGTGGCGCACCCAGTCGCCCCGCGCGGCGACCGCGGAGCTGCGCCAGGCCGCGTAGGCGTCGCTGAGGCCGGTGGCATCCGCGGGGCGCGAGTAGCGGTAGAGGGCGACGTCCACCAGCAGCTCGCGGTCGATCGCCATGCTGAGCGCCTTGCGGACCCGCGCGTCGTCGAAGGGCGCGTGGGTGGTGTTGGGGTAGAGGAAGATGCTGCTGCCGGTGAGCGGGAACCAGTAGCGATGGAATTTCGGCTCGCGGCCGACGTAGACGCGATCGATCGCCGGGATGAAGTTCCCCGCCCAGTCCACCTCGTCGAAAACCAGGGCGAGGTTCGCTCGGTCGTTGCTGGGGTAGGCCGGGAAACGCAGCACCTCGACCCGCGGCAGGCCGTGCTGCCAGTAGCGCGGGTTACGGCCCAGCTCGTAGACCTGGTTGCGAAAGACGCGAACCTCGGTGAAGGGTCCGGTCGCGACCGGGTTCTCGTTGGGGAACGCGACCGGATCGGCCACCTTGCTCCAGACGTGCTCGGGCACGATCTGCTGCGCGGCCAGCTCGTCGAAGCCCGGGATGAACTCCCGCTGGAAGCGGAACTCCACCGTACGGTCGTCGAGGGCGCGCACACCCGAGAGGAACCCCCACACCCCGCGCCGGTCGAGCGCCGGGAAGCGCTTCAGGAGCCCGAAGGTGAAGGCCACGTCGCGCGCGGTGAAGGGGCGGCCGTCCGACCACAGCACGCTGTCGCGCGTGGTCATGCGCAGCGTCAGGTTGCCGTCGCGCCACTGGTGCGCGATCGCCAGCCACGGCACGTACTCGGAGCGCACGCTGTTGAACACCAGGAGCGGCTCGTAGACGCCGGCGAGCGTCGGCCAGCGCGCGGCGGTGGCGGTGGTGAGCGGGTTGAAGTTGCGCGACCAGGAAGCCTGCTGCTCCTGCGAGACGACCAGCACGCCGTGGGGCGCCGGGGGACGATCGCGCCCGCAGGCGAGACCGGTGAAGGCGAGCAGCAGGACCGCGACGCGCGCGGCGGGGTGCGCGGGTGCCCGCGGCCTCATGGATCCGTCCCGTAGACGCGCACATAGTCGATGGTCATCGTCTGCGGGAAGGAGGTGCTCGCGTCCGGAGGGCCGACGTAATTGCCGCCCACCGCGACGTTCAGGATGATGAAGAAGGGATGGTCGAACACCCAGCGCGCACCGGAAGGCAGCTGGTCGGGAGTGACGCGCTGGTAGGCGATCCCGTCCACCAGCCAGGTGATGCGGCTCGAGTCCCACTCGACGGCGAAGACGTGGAAGGTCCCGTCGAACGTTCCGAGCGGGAGCTCGAACGGGCCACCCAACGCCTGGCCCCCCGAGTAGCCGGGACCATGCAGGCTGCCGTTGATGACGCGCGGCAGCTGGCCGCGATACTCCATGATGTCGATCTCGCCGCAGGTGGGCCATCCGACTGCGGCGAAGTTGCCCCCCAGCAGCCAGAACGCGGGCCAGATGCCCTGGCCCACCGGCAGCTTGATGCGGGCCTCGAAGCGGCCCCGCGCCTGCTCGAAGCGCCCGAGGGTGTTGATGCGCGCCGAGGTGTAGGCGCGTCCCTGGTAGTCCTCGCGGCGCGCGACGATCGTGAGGTGTCCCTGTCCGTCGAGCGAGACGTTCTCCGGGCGATTGGTGTCGTACTCGAGCTGGGCGTTACCCCAACCCGAGCCGCCGATGTCGTATTGCCAGTTCGCGGGATCCGGGGACTGGCCGGCCGGCCCGTCGAACTCGTCCCGCCAGGTGAGCGCATAGGGCTTCAACTCCGGTCCCGTGGCCGCCTCGCGGCAGTTGGCGCCCGACGTGGCGAGCGCGAGCGCCACGGCCATCACCGTGCCGATCCGCCGCCCGACGAATGGTCGCCGCGTCATCGCCTGGCCCGGCGGCGCGCCGCGGGGAAGAGGCTGGAGTCGGCGAGCGCCGCCTCGAGCACCATGGTGGCGGCTCCCACCGCGGTGCCGCGCGTGCCGAGCTCGCTGGTGCGGATCTCGCAGGCCGCCAGCGAGCTGATCAGCGTGCGGGAGCGGACCGTCTCGCGCAGCGGTGCCAGGAGCAGATCGCCGAGCCGCGCCAGTCCGCCGCCGAAGATCACCATGGCCGGGTTCATGAGGTTGAGCAGGCCGGCGATGGCGATGCCGAGGTATTCGGCCGCCTCGTTCACCAGCGACGACGCCATCGGGTCGCCGGCCAGGGCCGCGTCCTCGATGGATTCGATGGTGGGCTGCTTGCCGGCGAGCACGCTGCCCGGATAGTCGGCGAGCAGCGCGCGCGCCCGCGCCACCAGCGCCTGCGCCCCGACCAGCGTCGCGAGGCAGCCGCGCAGACCGCAGATGCAGGGCCCGCCGTGCGGATCGATGGCCAGGTGCCCGATCTCGCCGGCGACGCCGGTGGCGCCGCGGTAGATCTGCCCGTTGATGACGTGGCCCATGCCGATGCCGGTGGCGACCTTGATGTAGGCGAAGTCCTCGATCTCGCGGCCGGCGCCCCACCAGCGCTCGGCCAGCGCGCCCATGTTGGCGTCGTTGTCCACCTGCAGCGGCACCCCGTAGCGCTTGGTCAGTACCGCGAGGCCGCTCTTTCCGTGCCAGTCGGGAAGCACCAGCTCCGCGAAGCGATCGGGGTGATGCGGATCGACCGGGCAGGGGACCGCGACCCCGATTCCGACTAGGCGCCGCACCCCGGGTGGCCACTCCGCGAGGCAGCGGTCGCAGAGCTCCATGATGAGCGCCCGCGTCCCCTCGGGGTCGGTGCGCACGGGGTGGCTGCGCTCCTCCCACGCGAGCACCCGGCCGCGCAGGTCGGTGAGGGCGACCGCGACGTGGGCCGCACCCATGTCCACGCCGAGGATGGCATAGGCGTCGTCCTTGAATTCGAGCACCACGGGAGGACGTCCGCCGCGCGACGGGCCGACGCCCACCTCGGCGATGAGCCCGGTCGGGAAGAGATCGCCGACGATCTCCGAGACGGTCGAGCGCGCGAGGCCGGTCTGGCGCGCGATCTCGGCGCGCGAGATCCGCCGCTCCTTCCAGATGAGCCGGAGGTTCGAGTCCGCGAGCGGACTCTGGCGCGCCGGCAAGGCGCGCTTCGGCGGGCCGTTCCGCCTGCTCCTCGTGCTCACCTTGCGAATCGCCACGGGCCTCCCGCCTACTTGTGAAAGTAGATGTTGTCTACGTAAACGGTCCGCAGGTCGCTCGAGCCCGAGATGATGAGCTGGGACAGGCGTGTACGGGAGAACAGGCCCAGGGTCGGGTCCATGAAGCTGTCCAGAGGGATCTCGAGCCCGACCCATTGTCCGGTCACGAGCGGGGGAGTGGAGTTCGCGTCGAAGGACAGCTCGCGCTGGCTGTTCAATGTGCCGTCGGCGTTGAACTGGACGAGCTTGACCTTGAAGAAGCTGCCGTTGGGGACCCAGACGTCCATGTGGAAGCCCTTCATCGCCGAGGCGTCCACCGGATGCGCGATGAACTCGATGCCCGCGTAAAGCATGTTCGTGTACATCTTGATGTTGTTGCCCGAGATGTTGAGGTCAGTCACCGTGGCGACATCCCAGGTCGCCGACCACGTGCCCACCGGCCAGTTCGAGTAGGCGTCGCTGAAGAGCGAGAGCACCTGACTGGCGGGGAGGGTCGGGGTCGGCGCCAGCCCCGGCGTGAACGGTCCGGCGTTCACGGTCACCACTCCGGCGACGCTCGTGGTGTCGAGCTTGGCGGTGATCTTGGCACTGCCCGCGCCGTTGAGGCGGATCGCGCCGTCCGTGACGGTCGCGACCGTCGGGTCCGACGAGGCGAAGGTGAAATAGCCGGGGAAATGACTGACGACCTGGTCGGTCCCGCTCACGTTGAACGTGTCCCTCGTGCCCGTCACGCTCAAGGTCGCGCCGACGATGGAGTTCAGGACCAGCGGCGTCATGGCCGGCCGGGGCTTCGAGATCGTGGGAATGTACTCGAACCGCATTTCATCGAACCACAACGTGTAGCCCGTGCCGGTCAGTACCGAGGCGGAGAAGAAGAACATGCCGCGCTCGGCGGCCAGTTTGCTGGGGAGCGGGATCGGGATCACGTACTTCTGCCAGAACGTCTGCAGCGGGAAGCCGCTTCGGCTCGCCGTGAACTTCGAAGTGCCGGTGTTGTCGTTCCCGAATCCCGCGACGTCGAGCGTCGCGACCTTGCTCGCCTTGGCGTAGAAGGTGAGGGCGTTGTAGCCGGAGAGGTTCCGCGCCTGCGTCGCCACGAAGGCGCCGCCGGCATAGCCGACGCCCGCGTCAGGCACGGTGATCTTGATGCAGCCCGAGCCCAAGTATTGCTCCGCCGCGTCGGTGCCCAGGGCGTCGAGCTTCGAGTTGCCGAACGCCTCGAAGTTGACCAGTCCCGTGAACTGGTCCTGGAAGGCGATCGGGTCGGTGGGCAGGGGCCAGGGGGTCAGCGGGCCGGCCATGCGGCCGCAACCCAGCGCCGCGAGGCCGATCAGGGCGGCCAGCCCGGCCAATTGGCCGGAGGTCTTGAGGGACATCGCGCGTCTCCTGCCTAGAAACCCGGCTTTCGGGCCCCGGGGGCCGCAGCATCCGGGGCGCGCCTCCGACTCCCACTTTGTTTGCACACCGAACAATCTAAGGACGATTCGGCGCCGGTGTCAAGGGGCGAGGGGCACGCCACGCGTGCCGCGAGGGGCTGCGCCGGCCCCCGCACGCCCCCGCACCAAAGCGAAAGGCGGCGTCCTTGCGGACGCCGCCCTGTCGGCACGAGGTGGTACCCCGAGCGTGTTAGGCCTTGCGGACGTTTGCCGCCTGCAGCCCCTTCGGACCGCGGGTCACGTCGTACTCGAGCGACTCACCCTCGGCGAGCGTCTTGAAGCCGTCGCCAGAGATGGCCGAGAAATGCACGAACACGTCCTCGCCGCCATCCGACTGGGTGATGAAGCCAAAGCCCTTCGCCTCGTTGAACCACTTCACGGTGCCACTAGCCACTTGGAACTCCTGTTGTAACCGGGTCGTTGAGACCCGCACTTGCCGCGGTATCACGCCGCGGCCGCGTCCGGTCGCTGTGACCGTCGCTTCGATCGCTCGGGAAAGGTCGGCCAACAAAAAGCCGCCAGAGAGGTCTCTGGCGGAACTGAACGTCGACGACTCATCCATACACAACCGAAGACTGACGGCAGTATCGACTATCCGGGGGAAAATAGCCAGCCTAATCGGAGAGGCCCCGGGCCGGCCGAGTTCTGGGCGGATTCGCCTATGAAAACGGGCTTTCGGTGGCGCCGGTGGGCCACGGAGCGCCCGCGATCCGACTCTCCCGAAACACCACCACCCGGCCGGAGCATCGCTCCCACCGGGTGGCGTAGTCCGTCTTTTCGCTTGTTGGACTACCGGTTGTTCACGCCCCACATCATGCTGACGCCGAGCGAGAACGCCCTCCAGTCCGCGCCGAAATCCTCCGAGGCGGGAATGAGGTGGTAGGTGCCGTTGATGCCCCACATCTGGTTGCCGGTGGTCATGACGTGCATGCCGCCGCCGAAGTTGAAGCCGAGCTTGCTCTTGGTCGTCGACTCGTCGCCCATCGGGCTCGTGAGCTTGGCGGAGAGGTCGTAGAGACCGACTCCGACCTTGGCGTACGGCTTCGCGTTGCTGGTCGTGGGGAAGCGGTACATCGCGTTGCCGGTCGCCTGGATGGCGCTCCAGTGGAACTCGGAGCCCGGGCCGAACAGCGCCTCGGTCGCCAGCTTCAGCTCGTCCGACGCGCCCCACGCGTGATACGCCACGTCGGCGCCGATACCCCAGTTGTCGTTGACCATGCGGACGCCGGTGAGCCCCAGGTTCCATCCGGTGGAGGCGGCATCGGCGTAGGTACCGGTGGGGAATCCCGCGCCGGCGTTCGCGCCGAGCCAAACCGTGCCCGCGGCATTCGCCACACCCGCGCCGAACACCACAAGCGTCACCCCGAGAATCGCAGCCTTGAACCTCATGACAGGTCTCCTTGGTGAGTGCCTTTGCACGCTCCGGGCGCAGTCCCGGACGCACGCAAAGCGTTATCGGCGCCACCCTGGGGGGACTTGAGCCCCCCCGTCGGGGGCCCCCGGCAGGGTTTTGGGCCGCGATTGACGCGGTCGCGGGGTTGCGGGCCGGGTGTGCGCGCCGGCTCGTGGCAGGCGTCCGCAGCGGCTCGGGGCGGCGACCGCTGCGGCCGGCGGCAGGCGACCGGTCGGCCTCGCGCCCGCCGCTCGCGTCGCCTCGACGGTCCGCGCCCGATGTGGTTTCATGCCCCCATCGCGCGTTTCACCGTCCCTTTTCGCCTATTTCAGGAGGATCACGACCATGAGATGGCGCCATGTCCTCGCCCTGGCGGTCGCCGCCGGAATCGGGCTGGCCGCGGTTCTCGCCGCCCCGGTCCGCGCCGCACTCCCGCCGCTCATCGACCGGCAACTCATCTTCGGCGATCCCGAGATCGCCGGCGCTCAGCTTTCCCCCGATGGGCGCTACATCTCCTTCATCAAGCCCCACAAGGACGTCCGCAACATCTGGGTCAAGGGCCTCGACGAGCCCTTCTCGGCCGCCCGGCCGATGACGGCCGACAAGCGCCCGGTGATCGCCTACTTCTGGAGCCAGGACAGCAAGTACCTCCTGTACGCGCAGGACAAGGGCGGCAACGAGAACTTCCACGTCTACGCGGTGGACCCCGCGGCGGCGGCCGAGGCGGAATCGGGGGTGCCGGCGGCGCGCGACCTCACGCCGATCGAAAACGTGCGGGCGTTGATCTACGCGGTGCCCGAGGAGCGGCCCGACGAGATCATCGTCGGTCTGAACGACCGCGACGCCGCGTACCACGACGTCTACCGCGTGACGATCGCGACGGGCGCCCGCGAGCGGTTGATCGAGAACACGCAGAAGGTGGGTTTCTGGATCTTCGATCGGACCGGCACGCTGCGGCTCGCCTACCGGCAGAAGGACGACGGCGGCAACGAGATCCTGCGCGTCGACGGGCCGGATCTCACGCGCATCTACGAGACGACCTATCTGGAGTCGGCCTTCCCGGCCGGGTTCGACCCCGACCAGAAGCGGCTCTACCTCCAGACCAACAAGGGCGACGACGTCGATCTCCAGCGCCTCGAGATCATGGACCCGGCGACGGGGAAGACGGAGTTCATGGAGACGGACCCCGAGAAGCAGGTGGATCTGGACGGCCTGGTGTTCGACAACCAGACCCACGAGCTGATGGCCACCGTTTACGTCGGTGACCGGGTGCGGATCTACCCCAAGACCGCGCGCGCGAAGCAGGACCTGGAACGCATGCGCAAGAAGCTGCCCGACGGGGAGTACAGCCTCAACTCCTCCACCCGCGACATGCACTACAGCCTGGTCAGCGTCTCGAGCGACGTCGAACCCGCCGCCACCTACCTCTACGACCGCACCAAGGGATCCTTCACGCTGGTCTACCGCGTGCGCGAGAAGCTCCCCCGCGGGGATCTCGCCTCGATGAAGCCGCTCCGCTACCGCGCGCGCGATGGGGTGATGATCCCCGCCTATCTCACGCTGCCGAAGGGCGTGCCGGCCAAGAATCTGCCGGTCGTGATCAACCCGCACGGTGGACCGTGGGCGCGCGACACCTGGGGCTACGACGCCTACGCGCAGTTCATGGCGAACCGGGGCTACGCCGTCCTCCAGCCCAATTTCCGCAGCTCGACCGGCTACGGGAAGAAGTTCCTGAACGCCGGCAACAAGCAATGGGGCACCGGCGCGATGCAGGATGACCTGACGGACGGCGTGAAGTACCTGATCGACCAGGGCATCGCCGATCCCAAGCGCGTCTGCATCTTCGGCGGCTCCTACGGCGGGTACGCCACGCTGGCGGGCGTGACCTTCACCCCCGACCTCTACACCTGCGCCGTTCCGTACGTCGCGCCCTCGAGCCTGATCACCCTGATCGAGTCCTTCCCCGCCTACTGGCGGCCGTTTCTGAAGGGGAGCTGGTTCCTGCGGGTCGGCGACCCGGCCGTGGCCGAGGACCGCAAGGACCTCGAGTCGCGGTCTCCGATCAACTTCATCGACCGCATCCACGTCCCGATGCTGGTGGTCCACGGCGCCAACGATCCGCGCGTGAAGCAGGCGGAGTCGGACGCGATCGTGGCGGCGCTCCGCGACAAGGGGCAGGCGGTCGAGTACCTGGTGGCGCCCGACGAAGGGCACGGGTTCCGCTCCCCCGAAAACCGCATGGCACTGGCAGTGGCCATGGAGAATTTCCTGGCGAAGCACCTGGGCGGCCGTGCGCAGCAGGACGTGCCGCCGGCGCTGGCCGCGCACCTCGCGTCGATCACGGTGGATCCCGCCACGGTGAAGCTGAAGGCGGGCCCCGACGAGGAGCTGCTCGCCCGGGCCAAGACCGCGCCGCTGCCGGCGGCCGACGGGAGCAACGTGAAGCCGGTGCTGCTCGTGTACGGGATCACGATGGAGACGCCGGGACAGGCCATGGAGATGAACGTGCGCCGGACGATCGAGGAGGCGACGCGCGAAGGCCGCGCCTGCTGGCGCGTCACCGACGACGTCACGGTGGCCTCGAACACCATGAGCAGCGTGTTCGACGTGGACCGCCGGAGCCTCGTGCCGGTCCGCTTCGAGTCGACGGGCATGTCGACCGCCAAACTCAGCTTCACCCCCAAGTCGATCTCGGGCGAGATGGGCGCGGGCGGCCGAAGCATGCCGGTCAATCAGGTGCTGGAGGCTCCGGTGTATTGCCGCGGCGCGGCCTTCGACCTGGCGCTCTCGGGGCTGCCGCTCGCCGAGGGCTACGAGACCCCGCTGCGCATCTTCGAGCCCTCGACCCAGAAGGTGCGCCTGATGCGGCTCAAGGTCGAAGGCGGGGAGAAGGTGTCGGTCGGGGCCGGGTCGTTCGAGACCCTGATCGTCCGGCTCGCACCGCTCGACGGTGACGAGGCCGGCGCGGCGACGTTCCACCTCCTGCGCAAGGCCCCGCACCACATCGTGAAGGAGTCCGCCAAGCTCCCCGCCATGATGGGCGGGGGGACGGTCACCACCGAGCTGAAGTCGATCTCGAGTGCCGCGGCGGTCGGGTCGGACTAGCGAACGTATCGAAGCGCGTGCGCCGGGGCCGCGGGGGGGGGACCCACGCGGCCCCGGGCGCGCTCGGCAAGCGGCGGCGTGCCGAATGATCGCGCGGAGCCTTCATCCAGGAGGGGATCCTCGTCCATGACCGGTTCTTTTCGTCTTCCGCGATCCACCAGAGCCTGCGCCGCGCTCGCCGTATGGCTCGGCACACTCCTGGCGTTCCTTCCCGCTGCCGCCGACCCGCGGCCGCGTCCCGTGGCCGACGCGGCGCAGATCCGCCTCGCGCTCGACCGGCTCGACGTCGTCGGCAGCGCGCTCATGGTGGGGGCCCATCCGGACGACGAGAACACCGCCCTGCTCGCGTGGCTCGCGAACGGCCGCAAGGTACGGACCGCCTACCTTTCCATGACGCGCGGCGACGGGGGGCAGAACCTGATCGGGGGCGAGACCGGCGTGCTACTCGGGGTGATCCGCACGCAGGAGCTGCTGGCCGCGCGGCGGCTCGACGGGGCGGAGCAGATGTTCACCTCGGCGCTCGACTTCGGCTACTCGAAGAACTCCGACGAGACCCTGGCGATCTGGGAGAAGGAGCGGATCCTGGCCGACGTGGTGTGGGCGATCCGGCTCTTCCAGCCCGACGTGATCGTCACGCGCTTCACGCCGGAGCGCGGGGGCCACGGGCATCACACCTCGTCCGCGATCCTGGCCGAGGAGGCGTTCGCGGCCGCGGCGGATCCGAAGCGCTTCCCCGAGCAGCTCGACCGCGTCCGACCGTGGCGCGCGAAGCGGCTGGTCTGGAACGTGTTCCGCTTCGGCGGCGCGGCCGCCGACACCACGCCGGGGCGCGCCCAGGTGGACCTCGGCGCCTACGATCCGCTGCTCGGGCGCTCCTACACGGAGCTGGCGGGCGAGAGCCGCAGCATGCACAAGAGCCAGGGCTTTGGCGCCCCCGAGCGGCGCGGCACCTTCGCCAACAGCTTCGAGGTCCGGCTCGGCGATCCGGCGACCCAGGACCTCTTCGAGGGCGTGGACCTGACCTGGAAGCGCATCCCCGGCGGCGAAAGCGTCCGGCGCGCGCTCGCCGAGGCGCGGCGCGCGTTCGGCCCCGAGGCGCCGCAGCGGATGCTGCCCGCGCTGGCGCGCGCGCATCGCGCGATGCGCGCGCTTCCGGACGGCCCGCTGGTGCGGCGCAAGCTCGAGGAGACGCGCGAGCTGATCCGCGCCTGCGCGGGACTGTGGCTCGAGGCGATCGCGCAATCGCCCACGGTCTCGCCCGGCTCGGCCGTCACGGTCGCGACCGCGGCGCTCAACCGCTCGCCGGCGGCGGTGGTGCTCGAGTCGGTGGAGATCCCGCCCGGGGCCGCCAGCGGCACCCGCGGCCGCGCGCTCGCCTACAACGCGCCCGCGAGCGACACCTTGCGGATCGAGGTGGCCCCCGGGGAGGCCCCGTCGCAGCCGTTCTGGCTGCGCGCGGAGCCGCGCGCGGGATCGTTCCGGCTCGAGGACCCGACCGCGGCGTGGCGGCCCGAGAACCCGCCGGCCTACGTCGCGCGCTTCACGGTGCGGATCGGCGACGAGCGGCTCGCCTACGACGTGCCGGTTGCCTACCGCTGGACCGACCGCGTGCAGGGCGAGCGCTACCGCGACCTGGTGATCGTGCCGCCGGTGACGATGCGCTTCGAGCAGGACGTCTACGTGTTCCCCAAGCCGGGTGCTACGGCGCGCACGGTGCGCGTGACGGTCGAGGGCGCCGATCGCGCGATCGCGGGCGCGCTGCGGCTGGCGCTCCCCGCGGGCTGGAGCGCTACGCCCGCCGCGCACGCGATCCGCTTCACGCGCGCGGACCAGGAAACCACGGTGGCGTTCGCGGTCACGCCGGGAGCCGAGCCGGCCCAGGCCACGATGCGCGCCGAGTTCACGGCCGAGGGCCGTACCTGGGACACGCGCCGGGTGGTGATCGACTACGAGCACGTTCCCGTGCAAGTGGTGTTTCCCGCGGCCGAGGCGAAGCTGGTGCGCGACGCGGTGGCCTGCACGGCGCGCGACGTGGGCTACATCGAGGGCTCGGGCGACGCGGTCCCCCAGGCGCTGCGCGCCCTGGGCGCGCGCGTGACGATGCTCTCGGACGAGGACCTCGAGCGCATGGACCTGTCGCGCTTCGACGCGATCGTCGCCGGCATCCGCGCCTACAACACCCGCCCGCGGCTGCGCGCGCTGCAGCCGCGGCTGCTCGACTACGTGGCGCAGGGCGGCAGGCTGATCGTCCAGTACAGCACCTCCGAGCGGGGCCTGGGCGAATCACTCGGACCCTACCCGTTCACCATCTCGCGCGATCGCGTCACGGTCGAGCAGGCGCCGATCCGCATCACGCGGCCCGACCACCCGCTGGTGACGCGACCCAACCGGATCGCGGCGCGCGACTTCGACGGCTGGGTGCAGGAGCGCGGCATCTACTTCGCGGACCCCGCGGATCCGCGCTACGAGACGGTGCTCGCGTGCCATGATCCCGGCGAGTCCGATCTCACCGGGGGGCTGCTCTACGCCCGCCACGGTCGCGGGGTGTTCGTCTACACCGGCTACGTGTTCTTCCGCGAGCTGCCGGCCGGAGTCCCGGGCGCCTATCGCCTGTTCGCGAACCTGGTGAGCCCCGAGGCGCGGCGGTGAAAGGGCGGCGCTCCCGCCGCGAGCCGCCGGCGCCGGCCCCGGGCGGACGGGTCGCGCGACGCGGCGGGGCCGGCGCGCCGCCGGCACCCACCGGGCCGCGCGAGCACCGCGGAGATCCCGCCCTGCCGGCGCCGCCCGGCGCCTCGCTCGGGCAAGCCGGCGCGGACGAGCCGCCCCCGCTGCTCGGGCGCTGGGGCAGGCTCTACGCGCTGGTCGCACTCGAGCTGCTCGCCGTGATCCTGGCGCTGCTCTGGCTCACCCGGCGGTTCGCGTGAGCGCCCTCGACTGGACGGTGCTGTTCGGCGCGCTCGCCTTCTTCGTGCTCTATGGTTTGTGGCGGAGCCGCGGCGAGCGGAACCTGACCGACTACCTGCTCGCCGGGCGCAGCATGCCGTGGACGGCGGTGGCGCTCTCGGTGATGGCGACGCAGGCGAGTGCGATCACCTTCATGTCCACGCCCGGACAGGGCTACGCCGACGGCCTGCGCTTCGTCCAGTTCTATTTCGGACTGCCGCTGGCGATGATCGTGATCTGCGCCACCGCGATCCCGATCTACCAGCGCCTCAAGGTCTTCACCGCCTACGAGTACCTGCAGCGCCGCTTCGACGGCAAGACGCGCTCGCTGGCCTCGGCGCTGTTCCTGATCCAGCGCGGTCTCGCCACCGGGCTCACGATCTACGCGCCGGCGCTGGTGCTGTCGGTGATCCTGGGCTGGGACCTGCGCCTGACGTGCGTGCTGCTGGGCGGGCTGGTGGTGATCTACACCGCGACCGGCGGCAGCAAGGCGGTCTCCCACACCCACGTGCTCCAGTTCCTGATCATCATCGCCACGATGATCGTCGCCTTCGGGATCGTGGTGTCGTCGTTCCCCGCGGGGGTCGGGCTCGGCGACGCGGCGCGCGCGGCCGGCGCGCTCGGACGCTTCAACGCGATCGACCTGCGCTTCGATCCCAACAGCCGCTACACGCTGTGGTCGGGGCTGATCGGCGGCTTCTTCCTCCAGCTCTCGTACTTCGGCACCGACCAGTCGCAGGTCGGTCGCTATCTCACCGGCCGCTCGATCGCGCAGAGCCGGCTCGGGCTGCTGTTCAACGGAGCGGCCAAGGTGCCGATGCAGTTCGGCATCCTCTACCTGGGAATGATGGTGTTCGTGTTCTACCTGTTCGTCTGCCCGCCGCTGTTCTTCAATCCGGCCGAGACCGCCAAGATGGCGAACGGCGCGGGCGCGGCCGAGTACCAGGCGCTGGAGGCGCGCCAGCGCGAGGCGTTCGAGGCGCGCCAGCGCGGCGTGCGGGCGATGCTCGAGGCGGAGCGCGCCGGCGATCGGCCCGCGGCGGAGGCCGCGGCGCGCGCCGCGGCGGCGGAGCAGGCGCGGCTCGACCGGGTGCGCGTCGAGACCGGGGACCTGCTGCGGCGCGTGGACCCGGGGGCGTCCACCAACGACACCAACTACGTCTTCCTGCGCTTCGTGCTCGCGCACCTGCCGGTGGGGCTGATCGGGCTGGTGTTCGCCGCGATCTTTGCGGCCTCGATGAACTCGATCGCGGCGGAGCTGAACGCCCTGACCTCGACGACCGTGGTGGACGTCCTGAAGCGCCTGCGCCCCGGGAGCTGGACCGATCGCGCCGACCTGGTCACGTCGCGGGTCGTGACGCTGTTCTGGGCCGCCTTCGCCGTGGCCTTCGCCGAGTACGCGAGCAGGCTCGGGACGCTGGTCGAGGCGGTCAACATCCTCGGCTCGCTGTTCTACGGCACCATCCTCGGGATCTTCCTCACGGCGTTCTACGTCAAGCGCGTCGGGGGCACCGCCGTGTTCGTCGCGGCCCTCCTGGCCGAGGCGGCGGTGATCGCCTGCTTCAAGCTCACCGCGATCGGGTTCCTCTGGTACAACCTGATCGGCTGCGTGCTGGTGCTGGCATTCGCCTGGGCGCTGAGCCCGGTGTGGCCGCGAACGGCGGAGGAAGCGGCGTAGGCTCCGTCCGAGAACGCCCGAGGCTCAAGTTGCGCGGTCGGCTCCTCGCTCCAACGTGGCCGGGCACCGCGCGCAGCGTGGTCGGCCACGATTGTCGTCGCGCGACGGCGACGCCTTGCCCTCGGACGTTCTCAGACGGAGCCTACCGGTGGCGCGCAATCGCCACGGGCCCGTCTCGGGTGGCCCGCTACGACTTCTTGCTCGCGCCCTTGCCGCTCCACTCGTCCACGAGCTTCTCGGTCTCGCTGGTGTCCACCTTGTCCTTGCTCGCCTTGCCGGCCGCGATCGCCTGCTTCGCGGTGGCGATCGCCTCCTTCTTCATGCCGTCCTTCATCTGCCAGCGCGCGAGCAGCGTGAGGTTCGTGTAGTTCTTCTGCACGGCCAGGGACTTCTCGAGCCAACCCTTGCCCTCGTCGAGGCCGACGTCGTTGCTGAAGGAGTAACGTGCGGCGTTGAACGCGGTACGCCAGTCGTCAGGCTTGGCCGCCGTGACCGCCTCGCGGCAGTTGGCGAGCGCGTTGCCGGTGACGTCCACCTTGATCGGCACGGCGAGGCGGAGCTTGTCCCAGCGGATCACGAGGTTGGCCTGGTCCGAGATCGTGCTCCCCGAGGCGGGGAACATGTCGTCGAAGCCGATGAAGAGCCATTCCTGGTGCGGGGCGACCTCGGGCTTCACCGTGACGCGCAGCACGTCCTTGGATTCGTCGTACTGCGTGCCCCACACGTCGCTCTGCGAGTTGAGGATCACGACCCACGTGTCCTTGCCCGGGATGGTGGCCAGTCCATAGGTGCCGGCCCCGAGCGGCTGGCCGCCGAAGGTGATGTCGTGGCTGGTCGTGAACGTCGTGGCGTTGTTGGCGCCGGTGCGCCACGGCTTGTCGTAGGCTTCCAGACCGCCCCAGATCACGCGGCCCTTCACACCGGGCCTGCTGTAGGTGACGGCGAGATCGGTGACGCCGATCGTCTGCTTGACGCTGGCGTCGGGGCTGATGCGCGGCAGCTTGAGCTGTGCGGCGGCCGGGGACGCGAGCGTCACCAGCGTTAGCGCGGCCGCTGCGAAGGCGAGTCGCCTCATGATGGACCTCCTCGAATGGTGGGTGGGGAGTAGGGACGTCGATCCTGCGTTCCGTCCTGCGTGTGTTGGGTGGGAGAGTAGCAAACGCGCGCGCCCGGGCCGAATCGGGGCCGGCACGCCCGTGCGGGCGGGCTCGTCGCGGGGATGAAGCGCCACCGTGGCGGACCCCGCCGCGTCCAGTCTCCCGCGGGATCCGGGCCGCCTCACGACGCTCGCGTCGGGCGCGTGACCTCGTGCTCCGGGTAGCGCCGGAAGCACCACGTCCCGACCAGCGCCACGGCCGCCGCGACCGGGCCGCTCAGGCGCACGCCGAGGTCGTGGCCCGGGTCGCGGCCGAAGGCGCCCATCAGTGCCGCGAGCACCGCGCTCGAGAGCCCGAGGTTCACCTTGAGCAGGAACCCCTGGGCCCCGAAGTACATGGCCTCGCGCCGCGTCCCGGTGCGGCGGGCGTCGAGGTCCACGCAGTCGGCGAGCGCCGCGTTGGGCAGCACCAGGATCGCCGCGACCGGCACGCCCGCCAGCGCGAAGACCAGGAGGCCCGAGGTCGTGGAGTCCACGAACGCGAACAGGCTCATCGAGAGCGTAAAGCCGAACCCAGCCAGGATCAGCGCCCGGCGCCTGCCGAGCCGGCGGCCGAGGACGTTCCACCCCACGAAGCACACGGCGGCCACGGCGAACGTCGCCGCGAGCGCCACCGCCGTGAACGCCTCGTCCGCCCGCATGAGCACGGTGGTGTAGTAGAGCGCGCCCGACGACACGATGTTGAATGCGAACCAGTAGGCGATGTTGCCGCCCAGGTACCAGAGGAAGGGGCGGTTGCGCAGCGTGAGCCGCAGCGATTCCACGAGCCCGGCCTGTCGCTCGCGCGGCCGCTCGAGCCGGCGCTCGTCCACGGCGGCGACCGGGAGCGCCAGCATCGCCGCGGCGAACAGGCAGGTCAGCAGGATCGCGGTCTGGAAGCCGCGCGGGCCGCCGCCGAAGGCCCCGACCAGCGCCGGTGTCGCGATCATCACCACCGCGGCCCCGATCAGCGTGGCGTAGGCCTGCAGCGTCGTCAGGTGCACGCGCCGGTCCGGGTCGCGTGCCAGCTCCGGGATGAGCGCCAGGTAGGGCACCACGTAGACGGTGAAGAGCAGGAAGAACGCGCCGAGCGAGAGCGCGAGGTGAACCACGTTGGCGACCGAGGGCCCGGCGGAGGGCGGGAAGAACACCAGGGCGGTGCCGGCGGCGAGCGGCAGCGCGCTCCAGGCCAGGAAGGCGCGGCGGCGCCCGGCGCGCGCCCGGCTGCGGTCGCTCCATGCCGCCACCACCGGATCGGCCAGCGAGTCCACGATGCGTCCGAACACCATCACCACGCCGAAGGCGGTGAGGCCGAACACGACGCGATCCGCGAGGCGGGCGGGGAGCCCCGACCCGGCCGGGGGAAGATAGAAGTAGAGGGCGAAGGTAACGATGACGCGGTCGAGCGCGCTCCAGCCCGCCGCACCCAGCGCGTAGCCCAACAGGCGCGCCCGCGAGAGCGGGTCGGCAACCGCCGTACGGGAGGAAGCGATCATGGCCCGGCAGGGTGCCACGTCCGGAGCGCGCGCACCACGGCGGAGATGGCCGGGGGGACTTCGATCCGGGGAGTTTCTCGGTGGCGCGCCGGGAGGTTCGCGACGCCGCTCAGCGCGTGCGCACGGAGGCAGGCCCCGCGGCGCCCGTCACCTCGAGCACCACCGGGGCCAGCAGCTCCGCCACCTGGGCGTGCCCGCGGCCGTCGAAGTGGCACTCGTCGAAGAACACCTCGGGATGGGCGCTCAGGGCCGCGGTCGCGTCCACGATCGGCAGGCTCGCTTCCGTGGCCACGGTCTCGGTGATGCGGTTGTACTCGCCCGCGGTGGCCAGCACGACGTTGGCGGGGGCGCGCCGGTGCGGCCAGGAGGTCTCGGCCCCGGGCCGCGCGCGCAAGGCGATGGCGTTGGCCAGGACGTCGTAGTCCGAATAGGTCCAGAGCAACGACGAGTCGGCCAGGGCGAAGTAGCCGGCGAGCGCCCGCGTGGCCCCCTGCGGGTCGTCCGCGCGCAGGCGGGCGGTCGCCGAGTCGAGCGGTGCGGCGAGCCACGGGTGCTCGGGCAGCGCCACCAGGATCAGGGGCACGCCGTGGGTTCGGCACAGGGCAGCGATCCCGCGCAGATGGTCGAGACGCTCCCCGGGAGTGACCACGGGCTCGAGCCGTTGCCACTCCTTCACCAGCTCCCGCTCACGCTCCCGGTAGCGCGCGGCCGCGGGCGGCAGGCGACGCATGCGCCACTTCGCCATCAGCGCCTGACCTTCGCGCAGGACGAACGAGCGGCGCAGCAGGTTCCAGCGCCACGCGGCCGCGTAGCGCTCCGGCGTGGCGCGGATCAGCGAGAAGTCGCTGGTCATCTCCTCGGCCAGCAGGCGGTCGTTGAAATTGAAGGAGACCGTGACCGCGTCCGGCCGGAAGCGCCCGAGGTTCTCCTGCAGCCAGACCAGGCCGTGGTAGCTCGAATAGCCGGGGACCGCGGCATTGATGACCTCGAAACCAGGGGAGCCGGCTCCGGTCGCGGCGTCGAGCAGGCGCTCGAGCGCTTGCGGGTAGGCCTCGTCCTCTTCGACGTCGAAGCCCCAGGTCTGCGAGTCGCCGAGCGCCAGCACGCGGACCACGCCCGGCGCCCGCCCGAGTTCGCGCTCGGGTCCGCGCAGCCCCAGCGAGTTCACGCGGACGCGGACCTGGCGGCTGCGCCCCGTGATGCGGTCGAAGCCGGGCCGCTGGCGGTAGAGCAGGCGCGGGTCCCGCACGAAGAGCGAGGCGGGCTCGCGCGGCTGGAGCGAGAGGCGCTTTTCGACCAGCAGGCAGTAGGCGAGTCGCCCGCCCGCCTCGATCGCCAGGACGGAGCCGACCAGGGAGACGGCAGCGACCAGGAGACCGCCGAGGAGGGAGCGGACGCGGGACACGGGGGGATCAACGCCGGGTGAGCGCCCGGCTCACTCGCCTGCTTCGGCTCCGGCGGATGGGTGTCGCGCGTCGGCTGCCAGGACCAGTTCATCCACCGCGCCGGCCGGCTCCCGCCGCTTGGCCACGGACCAATCCACGCGTTGGACGACGGCCGGCTCGAGCGCCGGTACCGCGGCCGGTGCCGCGCCCCAGTCACCTGTGGGGCGCGGCACGCGTGCGGCCTCGGGGCGAAGCACCGGGACGCGCCACGGGAAGAGCGCGACGAAGCTGATCACCACGGCGAGCGGCTTGGCCGCATGCAGCAGAATCCAGAGCGGGCTCTGTTCCATGCCGCCTCCGACCAGGTTGAGCAGCGCGTAGGGCGTCGGCAGGGCCATGATGGCCCAGGCCCACACCGACCACCGCGCTCCGGTCATCATGTAGGCGCAGGCCACGACCGGGATGAACATCACGTAGTGGTACTCCCACACCTGCCGGTAGATGAGGAAGAACACCGCGATCCACAGCGCCAGGCCGCGGAACTCGTCGGTCGAACGCAGCCGCCACGTGCCCCACAGGCCCAGCGCCACGATCACGGGTATGATCACCGCCGCCGGGAGGTTCGCGAGCGATACGTCGAGGGGCCCCAGTCCGACGTAGACCGAGCGCAGCGAAGCGGGCATCACGTGATCGGCGATCGAACGGATGAACGCCTGGAATCCCATGAGGCCCGGGTACACCAGTCCGACGAACGGCCCGCTGTTCACCGCCATGAAGTGCCGCAGGTCCGCCGGGTGCGTGGCGAAATAGGCGCCGCAGAGCACGAGGACGATGCCCCCCCCGGCGAGCACCATGCCGCGCTTGCCGGCGCGGAAGTAGGCCGCGGCGAAGAGCACCGTGAACACCTTGATGAGCATGGTGCCCGCCCAGGCCAGGGGCAGGAGCACACTGCGCCAGCGACCTTCGCCCACGGGGCGGGCGCCCGCGGCATCGAGCAGGAGCACCAGGATGCCGAGTGCCATGAGCGTCGAGATCTGGCCGAGATAGAGTTCGACGCAGAACGGCGTGAACGCGAGCCACATCGCCGCGGCCGCATAGCGGCGGTGGCCGAACCTGCGAGCTCGCAACGTGAGCAGCACGCAGAGCCACAGCACTCCCTCCAGCACCCCCAGCCAGACCCAGTACAGCGTCTCGGGCCTGGAAATCCGGGAGAGCCCACTGAACACCAAGGCCACCACGGGCGAGTAGCGGAAGGGAGAGACACTGTGCGCGCGCACCAGCGCGGGGTCGAGCTGGGCGGGATCGGTGTAGGGGCTCACGCCCGCGCGGAGATTGACCCCCGCCTGGTAGAAGGCGAAGAGCGAATCGCCGCGCCTCGCCGGGAGGCTGGTGACGGGGAACATCCAACTCAACGCGCCCGTGAGGTAGAGCGCGAGCATCAGGATGTGAACCGCCGCTGCGATGACGAGCAGGCGCCGGCCCCGAGCGGCGGCCGGGGGGGCGGCAGCCAAAGGGGTATCCATGGTGTCGTCTAGAGACGTTCCTCGGGTGGATCAGAGAACCGGTTGAGATCGAAAACCAGTCGGTGGGCGACCGGGGCGCCGCAGCCACGCGTCCCTCGGCTCCTGCGGCCCTAAGGATAGCAACATCCTCCCGCGAGGGGGAGGGATTTTAGCGGGACTGGACAGCCTTCCGACCCATGCTCGGGGCCCGGCCCGGGGCGCGTGGCGCAGGGCGTGCCCGGTGTCCCGAAGACTGGTGTTGGGGTGAGATAGGCCAGGGTCGGGGGCCTGGAGCCGCGGAAGACCCCCTCAAAGGCCGATTTCGGTCCCCACTCGAGGGGGTTCCCGCCCCAACACCAATCTACGGGGCACAAGGTACGAATTGCGGGATGGCGTGCATCGGCCGGCTCGGGGCGCTTGGCCCAATGCGCCGGGGGTGGCGTGATGTCCCCGTGGTCTCGGGCTCCGCTGCCAGGTCCGATCGCCAGCGGTCGGGCATCGCCGGGATCCCGACGCGGCGCCCGCTCCGGTTGACCGGCCTTGCGGGACTCGCCTATCATCGGGTCCGGCTCGTGAAACCGCACCCGAAGCGAATGGAACCATCCCCCGTGAACGCCCTCCGCCGCTTCTTCAGAAGCCTCGCTGCCCGCGTGGGCATTGCCGGCCAGTTGCTCGCCTTCTTCTGGCGCCGCAAGGTGTGGTGGATGGCGCCGCTGGTGTTCGTCATCCTGGTGCTCGGCGTGCTGGTGGTCTTCGGGCAGTCGTCCGCGGTCAGCGCCTTCGTTTACGCCCTGTTCTAGTTGATGGCCTCTAGTTCCCCGGCGGTCCAGCTGGCGTCCGCGCGGCGGGAGACGCCGCTGCCCCCCGGCGCGCCTTTCTACCGGCGCCTCTGGCACGGCTGGCAGCGGATCGCCCGCGCGTTCGGCATGCTGCTCTCGCGCACGGTGACGACGGTCATCTACTTCGTGGCGGTCACCCCGTTCGCCCTCGGCTTGAAGTTGTTCTCGGACCCGCTGGAACTCAAGCCCGGCTCCGCGCACTGGACGTCGGTGCCGCCTGACACCGGAATCGACGACGCGCGCCGGGGCTTCTAACCTCGCCCCGCGAGATCGGCCCCGATGATCATCCTCGGCATGTCCTGCTTCTACCACGACTCGGCGGCGGCCTTGCTCGTGGACGGCATGCTGGTCGCGGCCGCCGAGGAAGAGCGTTTCTCGCGCATCAAGCACGATTTCGGATTCCCCGAGCAGGCGATCGCCTTCTGCCTCGCGCAGGCCGGGGTGAAGCCCGAGCAGCTCGACTACGTGGTCTACTACGAGAAGCCGTTCGTCAAGTTCGAGCGCATCCTCACCACCTCGCTCCAGACCTTCCCGCGCAGCTACCGCGTGTTCCGCGAGAGCATGATCACCTGGCTCACCGAGAAGCTGTGGGTGAAGAGCCTCATCAGCGACCGGGTGGGCGTGCCGATGGATCGGGTGCTGGCGATCGACCACCACGCCTCGCATGCGGCGAGCGCTTTCCTGGCCTCGCCGTTCGACGAGGCCGCGATCCTCACCGTGGACGGGGTGGGCGAGTGGGCGACCGCGACCACCGGGACCGGTAGGGGCGAAAAGCTCACCCTGAACCGCGAGATCCGCTTCCCCCACTCGCTGGGCCTGCTGTACAGCGCCTTCACCGCGTTTCTGGGTTTCGAGGTCAACGAGGGCGAGTACAAGGTGATGGGGATGGCCCCCTACGGCACGCCCCGCTACGCCGACAAGGTGTGGAAGTTGATCCAGCTCGGGGCGGACGGCTCGTTCCGCCTCGACATGGACTACTTCAGCTTCCACCACTCCACGACCCGGACCTTCAACGACAAGTTCGTGAGGCTGTTCGGCGAGCCGCGCCCGCCCGGCATGCACTTCTTCACCGCGGCCTCGGGCTACCCTTCGTACTTCGGGCCCAAGCCGGCCGAGTACGAGGAGCTGGCGCGGCGAAACCAGCACTACGCCGACGTGGCCGCCTCGATCCAGCGCGTGACCGAGGACGTGCTGCTCCACATGGCCACGGCGCTGCAGCGCGAGACCGGCCTCAAGCGCCTGTGCATGGCCGGGGGCGTGGCCCTCAATTCGGTCGCCAACGGTCGCATCCTCCGGGAGACGCCGTTCGAGGAGCTGTACATCCAGCCGGCGGCCGGAGACGGCGGGGGGGCGGTGGGCGCCGCACTTTACGCCTACCACCAGTTGCTGGGGCAGCCGCGCCGCTTCGTCATGGACCACGCCTACTGGGGCCGCGCCTACACCGCGGGCGAGTCGGTCGATTGGCTGCGCTCCGAGAACGTCGCCCACGAGGTGGTGAGCGGGGAAGCGGCGCTGCTCGACCGCGTGGTCGAATCCCTGACCCGGGGCGAGGTGGTGGGCTGGCATCAGGGACGCTTCGAATGGGGCCCGCGGGCGCTCGGCAACCGCAGCATCGTGGCGGACCCGCGCCGCGCCGACATGAAGGACATCGTCAACACCAAGATCAAGTTTCGCGAGCCCTACCGGCCGTTCGCGCCCTCGGTGCTGGCCGAGGCGACCGAGCGCTTCTTCGATCTCCCCGGGGCCCAGCGCCAGATGCCCGCGCGATTCATGCTGCTGGTGGTGCCGGTGCGCCCCGAGCATCAGGCCACGGTGCCGGCCATCACCCACGTGGACGGCAGCGGGCGCCTGCAGACCGTGTTCCGCGACACGAGCCCGCTCTATTACGCGCTGATCGAGCGCTTCGGCCAGGCGACCGGCGTGCCGATGGTGCTCAACACCTCGTTCAACCTCAAGGGCGAGCCGATCGTCACGAGCCCGGCGAACGCCTACCACACCTTCGCCAAATCGGACATGGACCTGCTGGTCCTCGGCAACGTGCTGGTGCGGAAGGGGTGAGCGGGAGCGGGCAACCTCCCGCTCGCCGACCGGCGCGGCGCCCCGGGGCGGCGGGTGCGATCGAGCGGAGGACGCGCCCGACGGTGATTCAGTGCAGCTTGACGACACGGCGCCGGTCGACGCCGCCGGGCCAGCGCATGAGCACCCAGTAGACTCCCGCCGGGGCCATGCGGCCGTCGTCGCGCATGCCATCCCAGTTCACGGCCTGTGCGCGCGGCCCGACGAACTGCCCGGCCGCGAGCACTCGCACGCGGCGCCCCTCGAGGTCGATGACCTGCAGGTCCACCGGTTCCGCCCGATCGAGCGCGAAGGAGATCCGGGTTCCGTGCTCGAATGGATTGGGCCCCAACGTCTGGATCCCTGCTGGCGCCGGGGGCGGCGCCGGCACGCCCGCCAGTTCGGCGGGCATCGCGTCCACGACCAGCACCGTGTCGTAGCAGTAGAAGCCGTGCACCGCGCAGGAGACGTCGATGCGCGGAAAGACAGCTCCCACCGGCACGAGCCCGCTGTCGAAGTGCGCTGCCGGCTGCCCCTCGATCGCGAGATCGAGCGTCAGCTCCTGCAGGGCCGCGACCTCGCCCCCGATCTTGTACTGCCCCGCCCCGGTGATGGAGACCGCCCCGGGACCGTTGTTGAACGACGCGATGTACCGCTCGACGGCGCAGTAGGTGTAGAGCGGATCGGAGCCGGTCTAGACGAGCTCGAAGCTCCCGTACGTGGGCCGGGCGACGATCGGGCACTGGCAGGGACCCTGGCAGCCGATCTCGAGCGAGCTGGGGGGCGTGATGAGTGCGTAGAGCGTGCCGCCGGTGTCGGCCGGCGCGGCGGAGCAGGGAGCGGCCCCGAGGAGCCATGCGGCGAGCGCCGCGAGCGCGGAAACTCTGATCGTGATCATGCGGACTGTGGTGCGGCCGTTCGTGAGATCGGCGCGGTCGAAGCCCCGACGGACTTCGAACGGAGAGCATCGTACACCCGCCGCGCCGGTCCGAATGACAGCGTCGCTGCGCGGCACGGCGGCTCTCCAACAGCCGCGGGCGTTAGGCGCTGAGCTGCAACAGGTTGTTGCTCGCGGATCCAGCGTTGCTCGAGGCCGGGCTCGGCGCGAGAACCCCGGCGTCAGCCCCGCCATTTCCAGCCCCGGATCTCGGGCATGTCCTCCCCGTGCTCGGCGATGTGAGCGCGGTGCTCGATGTGCTTCTCGGCCATCGCCTGCCGCAGGTGCGGTGCCCTCGCGGCGAGCTTGGGCACGCGCGCGGCGACATCCGCGACCAGGTGGAAGCGATCCAGATCGTTGCGCACGGTCATGTCGAAGGGCGTCGTGGTGGTGCCCTCCTCCTTGTAGCCGCGCACGTGGAGGTTCTTGTGATTCGTGCGCCGGTAGGTGAGGCGGTGGATCAACCAGGGATAGCCGTGGAAGGCGAACACGATCGGCTTGTCGGTCGTGAACAGCCCGTCGAAGTCCCGGTCGTCGAGGCCGTGCGGGTGCTCGCTCGACGGCTGCAGGCGCATGAGATCGACGACGTTGACGACTCGAACCGCGAGTTCGGGCGCGAGGTCGCGCAGCAGGTCCACCGCGGCGAGCGTCTCCAGCGTCGGCACGTCCCCGGCGCAGGCCATCACCACGTCGGGTTCGGCGCCGCGATCGCTCGACGCCCACTCCCAGATGCCGATCCCGAGCGTGCAGTGCTTGATCGCCTGGTCCATGGTCAGCCACTGCAGCTCGAGCTGCTTGCCGGCGACGATCACGTTCACGTAGTTGCGGCTGCGCAGGCAGTGATCGGTGACGGAGAGGAGCGTGTTCGCGTCGGGCGGCAGGTAGACCCGGATCACCTCGGCCTTCTTGTTGACCACGTGATCGATGAAGCCCGGATCCTGGTGGGTGAATCCGTTGTGGTCCTGGCGCCACACGTGGGACGTCAGCAGGTAGTTGAGCGACGCGATCGGCCGCCGCCACGGCAGGTCGCGCGTGACCTTGAGCCACTTGGCGTGCTGGTTGAACATCGAGTCCACGATGTGAATGAACGCCTCGTAGCACGAGAAGAAGCCGTGACGGCCGGTGAGCAGGTACCCCTCGAGCCAGCCCTGGCACTGGTGCTCGCTCAGCATCTCGAGCACCCGGCCATCGGGCGCCACGTGGTCGTCGGTGGGGAAGATCTCCGCCATGGACGCGCGGTTGGTGACCTCGAACACCGCGTTCCAGCGGTTGGATGTGGTCTCGTCGGGGCTGAAGACGCGGAAGTTGTCGGGGTTGGCCCGCAGGACGTCGCGGATGAAGGCGCCCTGCTCGCGCGTCGCCTCGGCGCGCGTCGTCCCCGGCCGGTCCACCTCGACGGCGTAGTCGCGGAAGTCCGGCATGCGCAGGTCGCGTAGGAGCAGGCCGCCGTTGGCGTGCGGGTTGGCGCTCATGCGGCGCGAGCCCCGGGGAGCGATCGCGGCGATCTCCGCCCGCAGCCGCCCCTTTTCGTCGAACAGCGTCTCCGGCCCGTAGCTGCGCATCCAGGCCTCGAGCAGCGCGAGGTGCCCCGGTCGCTCGAAGCCGGTGAGCGGCACCTGGTGCGCGCGAAACGTGCCTTCGATGGGGACGCCGTCCACCTCCTTCGGGCCGGTCCAGCCCTTCGGGGTGCGCAGCACGATCATCGGCCAGCGCGGGCGCGCCACCCGCGCTCCAGCGCGCGCCGCGGCCTGGATCTTCCGAATGTCCTCGATCGCACGGTCCACGACGGCCGCCATTTCTCCGTGCATGGCGTGCGGGTCGTGGCCCTCGACGAACATCGGGCGGTGTCCATAGCCGGCCAGGAGCTGCTCCAGCTCGTCCCGCGGGATCCGGGCCAGCACGGTCGGCCCGGCGATCTTGTAGCCGTTGAGGTGGAGGATCGGCAGGACCGCGCCGTCGCGCGCCGGGTCGAGGAACTTGTTCGAGTGCCAACTCGTGGCCAGCGGGCCCGTTTCCGCCTCGCCGTCACCCACGACGCAGCCGACGATCAGACCCGGATTGTCGAATGCGGCGCCATAGGCGTGCGAGAGCGAGTAGCCGAGCTCGCCCCCCTCGTGGATGGAGCCGGGCGTTTCGGGGGCGACGTGGCTCGGGACGCCGCCGGGAAACGAGAACTGCCTGAACAGGCGCGCGAGGCCCTCCTCGTCCTGCGAGACGTCGTGGTAGACCTCGCTGTAGGTGCCCTCGAGATACGCGTTGGCGAGCAGTCCCGGCCCGCCGTGCCCGGGGCCGATGATGTAGATCATGTCGAGGTCGCGCTCGCGAATGACCCGATTCAGGTGCGCGTAGATGAAGTTGAGGCCCGGCGTGGTGCCCCAGTGCCCGAGCAGCCGCGGCTTGATGTGCTCCGCGCGGAGCGGCTCGCGCAGCAGGGGGTTGGCGAGCAGGTAGATCTGCCCCACCGAGAGGTAGTTCGCGGCCCGCCACCAGGCGTCGAGCCGCAGGAGCGACGTGGCATCCGTCACGGAAGTTCCCTGGAGCCGGGATCGATCATGGTCGTGCTCCTTTCAGCCGGCGCGCGGGCGCGAGGTCACCGAGCCGGCGAATGCCGGAGTCCTTGCCTCGGGTTCGATCGGCATTGCCGACTGCAAGACCTTCAGCGCCGTCGCCGGATCGTCGACGAACTGGAACAACTCGAGGTCCTTGGCCGCGATCATGCCATGGCGGACGAGGGCGGGGAAATCGACGATCTCGTTCCAGTACTCGGACCCGTACAGCAGGATCGCGATCTTGCGATCGAGCTTGCCCGTCTGGGACAGCATCAACATCTCCAGCAGCTCGTCGAGCGTCCCGAACCCGCCGGGGAACGCGATCATCGCGCGCGCGAGGTGCGCGAACCAGAGCTTGCGCATGAAGAAGTAGTGGAACTCGAAGGACAGCTCGCGCGTGATGTAGGGGTTGGGGCGTTGTTCGTGCGGCAGGCCGATGTTGAGCCCGATGCTGCGGCCGTGCGCGTCGGACGCGCCGCGATTCGCGGCCTCCATGATGCCGCCGCCGCCGCCCGTGCAGATGATGAGGCGCCGTGCGCCGGCCGGCAGCGACTTCGACCACTCGGTGCACAGACGCGCCAACTCGCGCGCCTCGGCGTAGTAGCGGCCGAGCGGACCATCCTCGCGCAGCCGCGCCGAGCCGAAGAACACGATCGTGTCGTGAATGCGTTCCTGCTGGAAGCCGCGCAACGGCTCCAGGTACTCGGCGAGGATGCGCAGCGGTCGCCCCTCGTCGCTGTCGAGGAAGGGCTGGTCATGGTAGGCGAGCACCGGGGAGCCTCCGTCGCGGGTCATGGCGTCCTTTCGTGGAAGGGGATCACGCCCTGGTGACGATGACGGGCCGCCGGCCTCCGCCGCGGGCCGCCGGACCCCGGCGGCTCGGGCGGGCGAGGTCCGCGACGCCAACGAAGTGGCCCAGGGGCAGCGGTATAGCGGAGTCCCTGCGGCATGAGAAGACAATTTCAACATTGTGTGGTTGCGATGGGGGCCCCCATCTGTGCAAGACAGTGGCTGGAGATGTCGCGGGAGGGCCCGACGGGGTTGTGGTCTAGACCGTCCTTTCGCCGGTGGTCCTTGGCCGCCGCCCTCGTGGTTGCAGCGATGCGTCGGCATCGATCCTCTCGCCGCCTTCCACCGAGCGCTTTCGAACGACTCCCCCTCGCCCCAAACGCTCGCAACCGGTAAGGAGTCGCACATGAGAACCACCGTGACCAGTCTTCTCGTCGCCATGGGCATCTTGGTGTCCGCCCATTCCGCATCGGCGGTTGCGTTCACCTCCGACGACTTTTATTGCCCCGGGCTCGATGCCGTTTGGAAGTTCGTGAATCCGCTTAACGACGGTGGATACGGCCTCGTGGGCTCGGCGACCGGACAGGCCTACCCGACCTTGAGTCTTCCCGCAGGGACCTCGCACGACGCCTGGGGCCCCGGCGGAGTCAATCAGACGGTCCGGATGATGCAAGCGGCCCAGAACGTGGACTTCAAGATCGAGGTCAAGTTCAACTTCGAGCCCACGGCCGGCTACGGCGACCAGGGGATCATCGTGGAGCAGGATGCCAACAACTGGCTCCGGGTCGACGTCTACAATCCCGGCACGGGACCGAAGCTCTTCGTCGGCACGACGGTCGCGGGCGCCAATTCGACGAAGCTCAACGCCAACGTTCCGGTGGGCAGCAGCCTCGCCCTGCTGCTCGAGCGCGTCGGAGACGCGTGGACCGTGTCGCGTTCGCCCGACGCGTCCAGCTGGACGGTCGCGACCAGCTTTGCGCAAGCCTTCGTCGTCAGCGAGGTGGGGGTCTACGCGGGCAACCCGATCGGTGCCCTGGACTTCACCTCCGAGGTGGACTGGTTCTTCGAGCAGGATCACCCCATCGCTCCCGAGGACCCGACGAATACGGATCGCTGCATCGGGATCACTCCGGCTCATTCCTCGACCTGGGGAGACATCAAGGCGCTCTACCGAGACCCCCGCTAGACCGCTCGTGGACGGGCGGTCTCTCAGCGGGCCGCCCGTCTCGTTTGTGTGCGCCGCGCTCTGCGGGAGGCTTCATTGAACGTCCACACTCTGCCCGCCGTGTGGGTCATCGCGATCGCGGCGCTGACTGCATCGACGGCGGCGGCCTTCACCTCCGACGACTTCAACCGCCGCAACCTCGATCCCGCCCGCTGGACCCTGGTCGACCCGCTCGGGGATGGTCGCGTGGCCATGCTGGGCGCGGGGACCGGTGATGCCCACGTGGCCCTCTCCTTGCCGGAGGGTCCGTCGCACGATCCCTGGAATGCGAGCAACAAGGCCGTGCGGATCATGCAACCCATGGCGGACGCGGACGTCGAGATCGAGGCCAAGTTCGACTCCGAGCCATCGGTCCGATACCAGATGCAGGGCATCTTGATCGAGCAGGACGATCTGAACTGGCTGCGGTTCGACACGTTTCACGACGGAACGAGCCTGCGAATCTTCGCGGCGGCCACCGTCAACGGGGCGTCCGCCATGAAGCTGAACGGCGCCATCGCCTCCGGCACGGCGGCCCACCTGAAGGTGAGCCGACAGGGCGATCAGTGGGCACTGTGGCATTCCCCGGACGGGGCGGCATGGGCGTCCGCGGGCGTCTTCGGGCAAGCCCTGGCCGTTTCGTCGGCCGGTGTCTTCGTTGCCAACCACGCCAACGGCGGTCCGTCGCCCGCTTACACGGCGATGGTCGACTACGTCTTCGACACCGCCTCGCCGCTGGCGGAGGATGGCGTGGTGACGCCCGATACGCTCGCCCCGCTCATTCACGGCATCGACGAAGCCACCGGGCCCAACGAGCTACAGGTCTCGTGGGCGACGGACGAACGGGCGTTGGGCACCGTCGAGTACGGGGCGACGACCGCCTACGAGTTGGGCGCCGAGAGCGATGCCGGGGGCTTGTTCGGCCATGACTTGGTGCTGCCCGGTCTGCTGCCGAACAACACGTACCACTATCGGATTCTCTCCGCGGACGGCCTCGGGCAGAGCGCCATGACCGGGGACTCCAAGTTCGTCTTCAACCCCGATGGTCCCGTCATTGATCTCTGGTACGGGGCGGAGCAGGCGTTCGGCAGCCTGGGGCAGCCTCAACCGTGGGCGAACATCCTGGGAAACGGCTCCGATCCCGACGGCGTATCGGCGCTCGAGTACACGCTGAACGGATCGCCGCCCGTCGCCCTGAGTATCGGCCCCGATGGACGTCGCCTGGTGTCACCAGGGGACTTCAACATCGATCTCGCGACATCCAGCCTCGACGCCGGCGCCAATGTCGTGGTGATTCGCGCCACGGACGGCCTGAGCAACGTGAGCACCGACAGCGTCACCGTCCACTACCAGCCGGCGCCGATCTGGCCGCTGCCCTACGCCATCGCGTGGGACACCCTTTCCAGCGCCGCTGACATCCAGAGCGTCGCGCAGGTCGTCGACGGCAAGTGGACGCTCGACGGCGGCAAGGTGCGAACCGTCGAGCCGGGTTACGACCGCCTCATCGCGATCGGCGACATGGCGTGGGACGACTACGAGGTCCTCGTGCCCGTCACGATGAACACCCAGCCCTCGGATTTCGGCTCCGGCATCCTGTTCCGCTGGAACGGCCATACCGACACCCCGGTGCAATGCGGGCAGCCGAAGTGCGGGTATCTGCCGCTCGGCGCCATCCTCTGGGCCCGGCCCGGACGCATCGAGATCTACGGGAACGGAGGATCGATCCTCGCCACGCAGAGCCGTGCGCTCACGCCCGGCGTGACGTACTGGTTCCGGGGGCGGGTGGAGACCAACGCGCAGGGCGGACTCTACCGGCTCAAGGTCTGGGAGGACGGGCAGCCCGAGCCGGGCGCCTGGGACATCAGCGGCCAGGAGAGCCTGTCCGATCCGCAGAACGGCTCCGCGATGCTCATCTCGCACCAGGCGGATGCGAGCTTCGGTCCGGTGTCTATCGTCGGCCTTCCCAGCCCCCCGAATGCCCCGCCGACGGCCAACGATGACACCGCGTTCATCGCCCTGCTGGACACGATCGCGATCAACGTCCTCGCGAACGACACGGATGTCGATGGAACGCTCGATCTCTCCTCCGTGACCGTCGTGTCCGCTCCGCCCCATGGCATCGCGACACCCGACATGACCACGGGGAAAGTGGGCTACCTGAACACCGACTCGACGGAGACGAGTGACCGCTTCACCTACACCGTTCGAGACAACGACGGAGACATCTCGAATGTCGCCACCGTCACGATCCACATCACGAGTGATCCGTTGGTCGGCATCGTCTCCGATGACTTCAACCGCTGCGCCCTCGACACCTCCCTCTGGAGCTTCGTCAATCCACTCGGTGACGGTTGGTACGACGTGGTGGGAGGCGGCAGCGGCGATGCTCACCTGGCGCTTTCGCTCCCCGAAGGCACGCCGCACGACGTCTGGGGCGCCGGAGGGATCGACGAGGCGGTACGGGTCATGCAACCCGTGCTCGACACGGATTTCGAGATCGAGGCGAAGTTCAACGCCGAGCCAACGGCCGGTTACAACGACCAGGGCATCGTGATCGAGCAGGACGCGAACAACTGGATGCGGTTCGACGTCTACGATCCCGGACCTTCGCGCAAGCTCTTCATCGGCACGACGATCGGCGGCAGCAACACCACCTACCGCAACGCCGACATCCCCGCCGGCTCGGCTCTCCATCTGCGTATCGTGCGGACCGGGAACGAGTGGAGCTTTTGGCACTCCGCCGACGGTTCGAGTTGGACCGCCGCCGGGAGTCTCACCCGGGCCCTCAACGTGAACTCGGCGGGGGTCTATGCCGCCAACCCCATCGGCGCCCTGGCCTACACGGCCGAGGTGGACTACTTCTTCAACGCGAACGCACCCATCGCGGCGGAGGACGGCGCCTTGAACACCGTGTCGGTCTCCGTCGAGGGCGAGGGTGACGTGGTCCTCAGCCCCTCCGCGCCGGTGTACGCCTGCGGTGACGCGGTGGAGCTGTCGGCGGTTCCCGAGGCGGGATGGACGTTCGCGGGTTGGTCGGGGGGCCTGACGGGCTCCGACAGCCCGGACTCCCTAATCGTCGACGGGCCGGAGCAGGTGACGGCGATGTTCACGCCGACCGTCGGCGTCAACGATGACGCGGGGGGACCGCTCGGCTGCGCGCTCCTCGGGGCGCGCCCGAACCCGTTCACTCCCTCGACACGGATACTCTTTCACCTCCCGATTCGGACACGCGTGCGCATCGACATCTTCGATATCGGGGGCCGGCTCGTGCGCCGTCTGGTGGACGATGAACGGCCCGCCGGCCTTCACGAGGTGACCTGGGACGGTCGGGGCGAAGACGGCCGTCGGCTGAGGTCCGGGGTCTATTGCTATCGCCTTTCGGCCGGCGACCTCCACACCGCGCGCAAGCTTCTGTTCATCCGCTAGGCTCCGTTTGAAAACGCGCGATGGCGGCGTTGCGCGGTCGGCTCCTCGCTCCAACGTGGCCGGGCACCGCGCGCAGCGTGGTCGGCC
>Ga0154739_1114_pt1 | contig 52145 bp, 40 predicted proteins | sample Rifle2008BG16ft_FD_105747 | JGI IMG/M metagenome (GOLD analysis project Ga0154739, IMG submission 105747) | Candidatus Eisenbacteria bacterium RBG_16_71_46 | reverse complement strand
ACTGGCGGGCGCGCCGAGGATATGCGCCGGATGCCATCGAAGCCCGCTCCGGCAGGGCGCCCCTCAGAGCGCAGCGAGGCCGAGCGGCCCGCGCGGAGGTCCCCGCCCGCGGAGGCCCCCCGGGCACGGAGCACGATGGAAACGACGCCCGCGACGCGTTGCCCGCGGGCGTTTGCGGACGGCGCTTACGTGCGCTGCTTCTTCTTCTCGGCGGCGGGGAACAGCACGTTGTTGAGGATCAGCCGGTACCCCGGCGAATGGCGGTAGCGCGACAGCTCGGTGGGCGGATCGCCGACCATGTGCTGGTAGTCCTCGGGGTCGTGGCCGCCGAGGAACGTGAACGTGCCGCGCCCGAACTGCCCGTGGACGTACTTGACCTCGTCGGTGCCCTCCACCTCGCCCAGCACCAGCACCCCGCTCCTGATCTTGGAGCGGCGGAATCCAGTGGTCTGGCCGAGGAACTCGGGGACGGCATTGACGTGATCCTGCACCAGCATCGTCGGCACCGGGTCGTTCTTCGCCGAGAAATCGAACAGCGTGAAGACCGCGTTGGGGCCGCGCATCGACGCCTCCTGGGTCATGTCGATGTCGGAGAAGCGGTAGATGAACGGGTCCAGCTCGAGTCGAAAGTCCTTGAACGCGAGCGTGCGCGAGAAGTCGAGCTTCTGCTGCGCCCGGGGATCGGGCGGGTCGGCGTCGTAGACCAGGTCGGCGATGTCCACGCCCGCGGCGGCGAGCGCGATGTCGTAGGTGTCGGTGGCGGAGCACATGCCGAACATGAAGCCCCCGCGCGCGATGTAGTCCTTGATCGTGACCGCCACCGCGGCCTTGAGCTGGGTCACCTTGGCGAAACCGAGCTTGTTCGCCATCGCCTGCTGGACGCGCTCTTCCTCCTGGTACCAGGGGAAGGCGTGGTAGGCCATGTAGAACTTGCCGTGCTGGCCGGTGAAGTCCTCGTGGTGGAGGTGGAGCCAATCGTACTTGGAGAGCTCGCCCCGGAGCACCTCCTCGTCCCACACGTTGATGTAGGGGATGTCGGCGTACTTGAGCGCCAGCGTGACCGCATCGTCCCACGGTGGCGTGTTGGGGGGAATGTAGACGGCGACCTTGGGGGCCTTCTCGAGCACCACGGTCTCCATGTTGTTGTCCGCGACCTCGGCGCGCATCGCCGCCTCGGCCGCGCCACCCATCGGCTCGAATGAAACCCCTCGCAGATTCGCCTCGCGCTCGGTCTCGGGGGCGTCCTCGAGCAGGAACGACCCGCCCCGGTAGTTGAGCAGCCACTCCGCGCGCTCGCCCCGCATCAGCACCCAGTAGGCGAGTCCGTAGGCCTTGAGATGATCGGTCTGACGCTCGTCCATCGGCACCAGGATCTTGGCCTCCGCGGGGCGTGGCAGGGCGGCGCCGCCGAGCGCGAGCGAGAGCGCCATGAGCAGCGCGATCGGCCACACCTCGATCACTTCGGCATAGGAGCGCTCCCGGCGTGGGGGCGGCGTCCCGGAGTCGCCGGGCGCCGCCGCGCCGGGAGCGGCGGCGCCCGGCGCGGCGGCAGCCGGCGGGCGCCGCCGGCGCCGGAAGAGCGCCGCGAGGGCCAGCGCGGCCCCGGCGAGGAGCAGCACCAGCAGCGCGGCGAGCAGCGAGCCCAGGACGGCGAGCGGTCCCGCTCCCGGCACGCGCGGGCCGCGGGGAACGCGGCCGTCGAGGCGATGGAAGGTCGAGCGCATGGGGCGGTCCTTTCGGCCTACAGCCGCCGGTCGCGGCGGAGTTGTTCGAGCTTGCGCCGCACTTCGGGGGCGTTCCAGGCCTTGGGGTAGCGCGTGAGGCACTCCTCGTACTGCGCCAGCGCGCGCGCGCCGTCCTGGAGCCGGGTGAGGTAGACGTCGCCGGCGCGCTGGCGCGCCAGCGGGGCGAGTCGGTCGGTGTCGAGCGAATCGGCGACCATCAGCAGCGGCTCGAGCGCGCCGCGGTCGTCCCCGGTCGCGAGCCGTTGGTCCGCCAGCATCAAGGCGGCATGAGCCCACAGGGCGTTGCGCGGCAGCGCGTGGTAGAGGGAGTCGGTCAGGGCGAGCGCGCGCTTCGTGTCGCCGCGCCACACGGCGTAGGCGACGCTGCCGAAGGACGGCAGCGCCTCGCGCGGCGACGCGTCCTCGATGAGGAAGAGGCGCTCGAGCGCCGCACCGGTGAACGGGCCGCTCGGGTCCTGGGCGACCGCCTGGTACCACGCCGAGGCCGAATCCGGCTGCCCGGAGTAGAACAGCGCCTCGGCGTAGCGGAAGGCCGCTTCCGCCGAGCCCCGCGCGGCGCTCCGCAGCGCCGCCAGCGCCCGTTCGACCGGGCCCTCGCGCAGGTCGTTGAGGGCGCGCTCGAGTCCCAGCGCCGGCGGCAGGTTCGCGGCGGTGCCGAGCGGATCGAGCAGCGTGCGGGCGTCGGCGGTGAGCCCGGCCCGGCGCAATCCGCGCACCACGTCCACCAGGAACTCGGGGTCCCAGCGCGCCGGGGGCAAGTCGCGCAGGGCGCGCGCGACGCGCGGCGCGCCTTCGAGATCGGCGCCTCGCGCGACCAGCGCCTCCCAGGCACGGCGCGCGGAGGGCACGCGGTACGACAGGCTGACGGCGCCGTCGCCGGCGACGTCGAGCAGCGACTCGATGGCGCCCGTGGAATCGCGGCTGGACCCCGAGCGCAGCAGCTCGTCGGCGAGCCTCCAGCGCAGGGGCGGTCGCATGCCGGCCCGATCCACGGGGGTCAGGGCGCGCAGCATCCCGCGCAGGTCGCCCAAGTTCCACTCCAGCCGGCCCAGGGTGCCGGCGAGATCCGGCCGGGTCGGCGCGCGATCGACCGCGCGCCGCAGCGCGTCGCGCACCCCACGCGGATCGGCGGGCGCGAGCCGGAGCAACGTGGCCCCCGCCCAGTCGCCCTGCAGCGGGGCGGCGACCCACATCTCGACCGCCGTCTGCGCCGCGTCGCGCACCCGTCCGAGCCGTTCGTAGGCGGTGCACAGCTCGGTGCCGAGCAGCACCGAGTCCTTCTGCGAGAACCGCTCCGCGCGCGCCAGACGCTCGACCGCGGCGAAGTCCTGTCGCTCGAGGTCGATGTTCGCGAGCTCGGCGAGCAGCAGCGGATGGTGGGGTACTTCGGCGAGCAGCGCCGCGGCCGCGACGCGCGCGGCGTCCAGACGGCCGGCTCGGCGCATGGCCTCCGCCTGGCGCAACCGCCCCAGGCGGTCCGCGTCGAGCGGCGGGCCCGGGGCCGCGGGCGGTCCCGGCGCGATGTCCACGATCGCGGTCGGCAGGCTTCGCGCGGTGCGCGGCGCGTCGGCCAGGGCGGCCGCGGCCGCCGCGAGCGGGAACAGCATCGCGGCGCCCAGGGCGATCGAGCGCCTCACCGCGGGGTCTCGTTGAGGGAACGCAAGTACGCTTCGATGAACGCGCGGTACTGGGCGGGGTAGCGGTCGGCCTCGGCCTTGAGCAGATCGAGGCGCAGGCGGTCGCTTCCGCGCAGCATTTCACGCGGCAGTTCGGCGGGCGAGCGGCGCGCGATGTCCTCGCCCGGCCGCGACTCGCGCCGCGGATCGAAATCCCGGCGGTTGAGCGAGCGCTGGGCGTCCAGCAGCCGCGAGAGGATGCGCTGCTGCTTCTGCTCGAGGTCACCGCCGGTCGGGCCCCGGCGAATCGTTTCCTCCGCCTCCTTCATGTCGCGCTGCACCGCGTCGAGCTTGCCCAGCAGCTTCTGCTCGCGTTCCTCGTCGCGCTGGATCTGTTCGAGCTGCTCGCGGATGCGCTGCTGTTCCTGCGCCAGGCGCTCGAGTTCCTGCTGGTCGCCGGCCGAGAGCCGCAGCTGCTGGCTCAGGCGCCGCGCGACCGATTGCGTCTCGCGGTTGAGCTGGGTCTGCTTCTGGCCGAGCTCGCCCAGGCGCTGGGCGTTGTCGCCGCCCTTGCCGCCGTTCCCTTCGCGCGGACTGTTGCACATGGAGCTCTCGGCCTTGCGCAGCTCCAGCACCGCCTCGTTCAGCGCCTGGGCGCCCCGCTGGCCCGACTCCTCGCCGCGCATGCGGTTGCCCTGGCCGAGCTGTCGCCCCGACTCCCCGAGGTTCTGGATCGCGCGGCCGAGCGCCTCGGAGAGCTGCGGGGTGATGAACGGGGTCTGCCGTGCCAGGGTGAATAGCGAGTCCGCGACCCGCGCCACCCCCTCCGAGAGGTCGGTGAGCCGGTCGGCGCGGTCGGCGGCATGCGGGGGCGCGTCGAGATGCTCCTCGGTGCCGCGCTGGAGCGAGACCAGATCCTGCGCCGCGTTGCGAATGGCGGCGAGGTCGGCGCCCTCGCGCTCCTTCTGGAGCTGCTCGGCGATCTGGCGCAGGCGGGCGGCCACGCTCTTGAGCGACTCGCCGGCGCGCTGCCCGGATTGCTTCGCCTGCCCGCGCCGGCTGGCGCGATCCGACTGCGCCGCGTCGCGCTGTGACGGGGCGGCCTGCTGGGCGAGCTGGTCGGCCGATTCCTCGAGCGCCTCCTGGCGTCCGGCGTCCGGCGCCTCCTGGCTCTGCTGCTGGACGTCCTGAGACAGTCGATCGCTCTGATCCGCGGCGCGTTCCTGGCGCTCGGCCTGCGCCTGGTCGCGACGCTCGGCTTCCTTGGAATCGCGCGGCGTGTCGGCGGCGGCGCGCTCCTGGTTGAGGGCGTCCTGCCGCTGGCTCAACTCCTCCGCCCGCTTGGCGAGCGAGTCGATGCGCTCCTCCTCGCGCAGCCGCTTGAGGAGCTCGATCGAGCGCTCGAGGTTGGCCAGCAGCTTCTGGTTCGCCTGCTGCAGGTCCTGCAGGTTGCGGTCCAGGCGGCTGGGATCGAGCTTCTCGAGCGCCTCCTGCATGCGGCGCATCGCGTCGCGCAGCTCCTTCGACTGGATTTGCTCGGTGAGGTCGGCCAGCTCGCGCAGCTTGCGGGTGAGCTCCTCGCTGAAGGCGCGGCGCTCGGCCGCCTGTTCCAGGCTCTCCCGCAGCTGCTGGCTGGCCTGGTCGATCCGCTGCGACATCTGCTGTTGGCGCTCGAGCGCGCTCTTGATCTCCTCGCTGCGCTCGAAGGTGCTCGCCGATTGGGGCGAGGACGACTGCTGCTGGGGCTGCTGCCGCGAGAGCTTGTCGAGCGACTTCTGCATTTCGCGCGCATGGTCCGCGACCTTTTCGAGCGCGTCCTGCACCCCGCCCTGGCGCCGGTCGATCTGGTCGTAGAGCTCGGCGAGCGAGGGGAAGCGCAACTCGAACGTCGGACTCACGGCCCGGCCGGGGCCGTTCACCGCATTGTCGTCGAGCAGCTCGAAACGGAAGCTCGCCACCTCGCCGGGCAGCAGAGCGAGCGACGAGGCGTCCCAGGCCTGGGCCACGCGGGCCTCGCGCGGCTGGTCGGGGAAGCGCGCGAGGGTCCGTTCGCTCCACGGGGCGGCGGGATCCTTGCGGACCTGGAGCCGCAGTTCGGACAGGCCGAGGTCGTCCTGGCCGATGACTTCGAGCGGGATCTGCTGCCCCGCCGGCAGGTCGAGGTCGCCCTCGGGCAAGCGCACCGCGATCACCGGCGGCGCGTCGGCCAGCGGCGCCACGCGGTAGCGGTAGCGTCCCTCGCCGGTGCCCGCCCGGGCGTGCAGCTCGTATTCGCCTGCGCGGTCGAGCGGAATCTCCCCGCGCCAGCGCCGGGGCGTGAGCGCCTTCCAGCGCGCGACCCCCCCGCCCGGAAGGGTGCCCTCCAGGGTTTGCAGGTCGCGGTCGAACGTCACGTCCACCTGCGCCCGCGCGCCGCGCAGCGCCGCGAGGTCGCCACGCGTGGAGGCGCCGCGCTGCACCGGGAGGCGCGCGTAGGCCGGCGAGCGGTACTCGACCTCGAAGCTCAGCGGTTGCGGCTCGCCGACGAGCGAGATGCGGTAGCGCGGGCTCGCCATCCCCGCGACCGCGACCTGGTAGGACTCCTCGCGCGTGAGCTGCGTGAGGTCGAAGCGCCACACGCGATCGCCCTCGGCGCCGCGACCCTCGGGCGCTGCGGCCACCGCGGGACCGCGGTCGCGAAGCAGCCGCGGCCGCCCGGAGCTGCCCCAGACCCGGGCGCGCACCGCGAGCGCGGCACCCGGCGTGATCCGCACCGAGCCGGGTTCCACCACCAGCCGTACCGGGGGAGCGGCCGCCGCCGGGTTCCACAGGGTCATCCAGGAGCGGGTGGTCCGCGCGGGGCTCAGCAGTCCGAGCAGGGTCAGTGCGGCGAGCGCGCCGAGCATCGCGAGCAGCGGGCCGCGCGGGCCGATCGCGGGGCGCAACCCGGCGAGCGGCACGCCCTCGAGACGCCGGGCGGTCTCGGCGGACACCGCCTGCGTCAGCTCGACCGAGGTGTCGAGCGGCGGCGCCTGATCGAAATCGAGCGCATTGCGAAGCCACGAGCGTACCTCGGGAAAGCGCCCCTCGACGCGTTCGAGGTAGACGGCGAAGCCGGGCCGCGCCCGCAGGAACCGCCCGAGCGCGAGCACGAGGATCGCCAGCGCCAGCGCGGCCACGAGTACCAGACGCGCCCACGAGCCCAGCGGACCGAGGGGTGCGACCACGCCGAACAGCACCGCGAGGGTCAGTACCAGCGTCGTGCCGGCCGAGGCGCGGAGCGCGTGGCGCAAGAGCAGCGCGTGGCGCAACGCGTCGTAATGGCGGCGCAGCGTGTGGTGGAGCGGACGGTCGGGCACGCGAGAGTTCCTGGTGTGAGGGGGGCGGCCCGTTCGGGGCGAATCAGTGCGTGAGCGCGTAGTGCACGATGTTCAGCGCCATGCGCAGCGCCGCCTCACGCTTTTCGGGGGGGTCGTGGTGGACATCCTCGTCCTCCAGACCATCCCCCAGGTCGCTGTCGTACGAATAGAATACAACCAGTCTCCCATCGTGGACAATCCCGAAGGCCAGCGCCGGGCTCCCGTCGTGCTCGTGGACCTTGGGGAGACCGCCCGGAAACTCGTAAAGCCCGTGAAAAATCGGGTGCGAGAAGGGCAGCTCGACCAGGGAATCCTCGGGGAACACCTTTTTCATCTCGCGCCGGAAGGAGGTGTCGATCCCGAAGTCGTCGTCCACCCACAGGAACCCGCCCGCGCTCAGATAGCGCCGCAGGTTGACGGCCTCGGTGGAGGTGAACTTGATGTTGCCGTGGCCGCAGGCGAAGGCGAACGGGTACTGGAAGAGCGCCGCGGAGCCCGGTTCCACCACCGCTTCGGCGGTACCCGCCACCGGCAGGGCGGCCCGCTCGCGCGCGGCGCGCAGCAGGTTGGAGAGCGAGGTGCGGTCCTCGTACCAGTCGCCACCGCCCCCGTACTTGAGGCGCGCGATGCCGAACGCGCGCGCGCCGGGAGGCACCACCTCGGCCTCCGCGGGCGCGGAGGTCAAGACCAGCGCGGCCGCCAGAGACAAGGTCACGAGCCTGGACACGTGGCTCTCCCGATGAGCCCGGCGGCGGGGGCATCCGGCCTAGTGGTGCCCCGGGGCCTCCGGGGCGGACGTCGGTGCGGGCTCAGCGATCCTGCGGTTGCACGACCACCGAGCCCGACGCGTAGAGGCGGTAGGTGGTGGCGCCCTGGGCGAACGACGAGTCGCCGTAGGTGAATGCCAGCAGGCGGCCGAGCGCATCGACCGCGGAGATTCGGACCCGGTACGGGCGCCCGCACATCGGCGTGCGCTGGGTCAGCACCAGGGCGCCGGGGCCCCCCAGCTTGTACGTGGTCGCCGGTGCCGCGACGTAACCGACGAAGAGATCACGCGACAGATTGAGGTACATCGGCCCGGGCGCGCTGGCGCGGATCACCTCGTCGATGCCGGCCTGCCGGAACTGAAACGCCTGGATCCAGTAGCCCGCCGCTCCCGGCACCGCGGTCCACTGCATCGTGAAGAGCGAATCGCACCGTCCCTGCGCGTTCGCCGGGAACCGCGTCCCGGTGTAGGTGATGTTCGCGATCGGGTCGCTGCCCATCTGCGCTTCGTTGGTGAGCGGCGCCGAGGCGGTGATCGCTCCGGCGACCACCCCCTGACCGACGTAGGTGGGCGGGCTGAACCCGGAGTTCAGGGTGTCGTTGAAGGCGTAGGCCTCGTAGTGCGAGTCCAGCCAGCGCCGCGCCGGCTGCAGCAGATAGTCCTTCACGGCGCGCAGGCCGCCGCCCGATTCACGCCGCATCACCCGGTAGCTCTCCGCCGCCGTGCCGTCGATGATCAGACCGTGGACGATGCCCGGCCCGGCGAGGCGGACCTCCGACGACCCGAGGAAGACGTCGGCGCTGCTGGGACCGGGCGGCGGGGCGTCCTGGTAGGTTCGCAGCAGGATCGGGGTGTCGGGGAACAGGATGAGCCGGGCCGCGGCCGCGGGCGATCCTTCGGGCGAGGTGTAGGCGGGATCCACGCGGGTGGGCTGCTTCGTGCAGCCCGAGACTGCGAGCGCCAGCGCGGCGGCGACGCCCGCTGCCCGCAGGCCGGCCGCCGCCGGGCGGCGCGCGGGAGCGAAGTGGTGCATGGCGGACCTCCCTGCTATTCGGCCTTGATGCCTTTGCTGCGATCGATGCGGATCCAGGAATCCAGGGCCAGGGCGCTGGCGACGTACACCGAGGAGTAGGTGCCGAACCCGACGCCCACGACCATGGCGAACGAGAAATCCCGCAACACCTCGCCGCCCCAGACCAGCAGCGCGACGGCGGTGAGGAACACGGTCAGCGAGGTGATGACGGTGCGCGAGAGCGTCTCGTTGACCGCGATGTCCATGACCCGCGTGTGCTTTTCCTTGCGCAGCGCCTTGGAGCGCTCGCGGATGCGATCGAACACGACGATGGTATCGTTGATCGAGTAGCCGGCGATGGTGAGCAGGGCGGCGATCACCGTGAGCGAGACCTCGCGGCCGGTGAAGGAGAGCACCCCGAGGGTGATGAGCACGTCATGGAACACCGCGGCGACCGCGCCCATCGCGAACTTGAACTCGTAGCGGACACCGACGTAGACCAGGATGCCCGCGAGGCTGCCCAGGACCGCCCACAGCGCCTTCTGGCGCAGCTCGCGGCCGACCTTGGGGCCCACCGACTCGTTGCGCCGCAGCTCGATGGTCACTCCCGGCAGCCCGCCCTCGATCGCCTGCTTGATGGCGGGGAAGGGGTCGGTCTTGTCGCCCTGCTCCTGCATCCGCAGCAGGAACTCGTCGCGATGCTCCCCCGCGAGCTGCTGGAGTTCGATCCCACGCAGGGCCGCGGCGTCGAGCGCGCCGCGCACTTTGTCGGCGGTGAGCACCTCGCTGGTGCGGATCTGCAACAGCTCGCCGCCCGTGAAGTCCACGCCGTATCGCGGTCCGCCGTGGACCACCAGCCAGACCAGGGTTGCCAGCACCAGCGCGGAGGAGAACATGTAGGCAAAGCGCCGGTACTTCATGAACGAGATGTCGGTGCCGATCAGCATCTGGAGCATGGCGTATCGCCTCGGGTTCTCAAATGCTGAGCCGCTCGACGCGGCCACGGCCCAGCATGAAGTCGAAGACCATCCGGGAGAACAGCACCGCCGTGAACATGTTGGCGATGAGCCCGATGCTCAGCGTCACCGCGAATCCCTTGATCGGTCCGGTGCCGAACTGGAACAGGAAGAGGGCGCTGATGAGCGTGGTCAGGTTGGCATCCAGGATCGTGCGGAAGGCGCGGTTGTAGCCGAGCTCGACCGATTGACGCACGCTGCGCTGGTTGCGCAGCTCCTCGCGGATGCGTTCGAAGATCAGCACGTTGGCGTCCACCGCCATGCCGATGGTGAGGGCCAGCCCGGCGATCCCGGGCAGCGTGAGCGTGGCGCCGAACCCCGCCAGCGCGGCCGCGACGTAGAGCACGTTGAGCGCCAGCGCGCTGATCGCGATCAGGCCGGAGAGCTGGTAGTAAACCGCCATGAACGCGATGACCAGCACCGAGCCGGCGAGCCCCGCCGTCAGGCCCTGCTGGATCGAATCGGCGCCGAGCGAGGGGCCGACCGAGCGTTCCTCGATGATGCTCACCGGGGCGGGCAGCGCGCCGGCGCGCAGCACGATCGCGAGCTCCTTCGCATCGTCGACGGTGAAGTTGCCGGTGATGGAGGCCTGACCGTTGGGGATCGGGTTGATGATCTCCGGAGCCGACGACACCACTCCGTCGAGGACGATCGAGAGCTGCCGGCCGACGTTGTTGCCGGTGACGCGCGCGAATTCGGCGCGACCCTTCGGGGACAGCGTCAGGCTGACGCCCCAGGCGCCGGGATTGGTGTCCTTGAGCCCGACGCGGGCCTCGGCGTTGGCGACCGAGCCGCCGGTCATCTCGGGCACGCGCTTGAGCACGTAGACCTCGCGCCCGGTCATGCCGCCGAGGTTCTGGTTGCGCTCGCCCCACAGCAGCTGCGAGTCGGAGGGGATGATGGAATCGAGCCCGGGGGTCGCGAGCAGCCGCTCGACCGCCGGGAGATCCTCGTTGCGGACCGCGAAAGCCCTGCCGGTCTGGACGAAGTGTCCGGTCAGCGGATGGCGCGCGAGCAGCGTGTCGAGGCCCGCATCGCGCCCCGCACCGCGCGACGCGAGGAAGGAGTCGATGCGCTCGAAGATCGTCACCGCTTCCTCTGGCGTGCGGACCAGCTTGAACTCCAGCAGCGCGGTCTTGCCGATCAGATCGATCGCCGCCTGGCGGTTGGTGAGACCGGGAAGCTGGATCGCGATGCGATCCTCGCCCTCGCGCTGGATGAGCGGTTCGGCGACGCCGAACTGGTCCACGCGGTTGCGGATGATCTCCATCGCGCGCTCGGTGGCGTCGGCCGCTTCGGCCGGCTTGAGCCCGCTGCGGTCGACCTCCAGCACCAGGTACATGCCGCCCTGCAGGTCGAGGCCGAGATGGATGGCCTTCTTCCGCAAGTCGGAGAGTTCCAGGGGAGGCAGCGCCGCGCGCGCCGCGGGCGAGAGGGTATAGAAGCGGTAGGACGGGTAGAGGTACCAGGCGGCGAGAAACGTCGCGAGCACCACGCCCGCCAATTTCCACTGGTCGATGCGGGTCATCGGCTTCTCCCTGCGGACGACGGTGGGGTGAACCCTACGCCACCCGATCCGTCACGGCGTGTGCGGGCAAAAATGAGGCGGGAGTGTACGTTGCGGGTCCTGGAGTGTCAACGGTGGCCGCGGTCGGCCCCGGAGGAGGCGGCCGGGACGGGGGCCGGTTGGCGGCCGGCCCCTGCAGGCTGGCTTGCGATGCGTCGTGGAGGGACGGGGTGGGGAGGATGAACGCGGATCTCTGCGGGATCCCGGTGATGGTTGCTGCACGCGTCCTTCGCAAGCACCGTTCCAGCGCCCCGCGGGCGCGGACACCGGCAGTTGCGGGCGGCCTCCCGCGCTCCGGCGTCGCCCCGGCGACGGCGTCGTCCACTCGATGTCGCCGGCGGAGACACCCGCGAACGCGGAAGTGCTTGTCGCGCGCATCGCAAGGAGCGCCCGCGTCTTGACACCCCCGGAGGCCATTCCTATACTGCGCCGCTTATCGCACCGGGCCTTACTTTTCCTTCCTCGGTCGTGCAAGAGGAGCCACCATCGCATGATTCCACGCCCCTCTGGGGTGGGCATCGCCGTGGCGTCATTGCTCGCGATCGGCTCGGTGTGCTTCGCCGCGGAATCCGATTCCACCTACGCCCCCGGCATGGGCGGCGTCGGCGGGATGATCGGCGGTTCGCATTTCGCCGCCGACGCGGATTACTCGGACGGCGCCCAGCCGCGATTCGCCTTCTCCGCGGACTTCCGCTACGCCGTCAACGACTGGCTGCGCTGGCAGTTGAGCCCCGGGTTCTCCTGGGCGGCCTACCAGAACGACACGCGCGCGCCGTTTCGCGACATCAACTTTCCGGCCGACTCCACCAAGGACGAGTACCTCACCCTGTTGCTTCCGGCCTCGATTCAAGTGCAGGTGCTGCTGCGGCGCGGGCTCTGGGTCTACCATGTCGGCGCCGGGCCCGGGGCCTACCGGGTGTGGGTGCAAAGCCGGCGCAAGGTGCTCAAGGATCCCGCCACCTTCGATCTCCACCGGGGAGTCTACCCCGGGGTCACCGCGCAGATCGGGGCGGAGCGCTTCATGCGGGCGATCCGCCGCACCAGCGTCGAGTTCTCCCTGGTGGGGCACCTGGTTTTCGCGCAGCGCGACGAGCAGTTTCCGAGTGGTTTCAACAGCAATCTGCTCGCCGTCGAGGCCCGCGTCGGTGCACACTACTACTTCGATCTGACCCGGGGCTCGGCCTCCCGGGGGAGCCCGGCGGCCGGCCGGGCCCCGTGACGCCGGCGAGGATGCCGCAGCGCTCCCGCGCTGCGGCGTCGCGGTCTCGGGAGGTGCCGACGTGACGGTGGAACGCGTGATGTGGAGCGAGAAGGTGAAGCCTGCCGCCGGCGAGCAGAGCGAGCGAGTGCCGTGGCCGGCAAAGGTGGGTGCCGAGGCGTTGACGTTCGACGACGTGCTCCTGGTGCCGGCCTATTCCGGGGTCCACCCGCGTGAGGTGGACACCCGCACCCGTTTCTCGCGCCGCATCGCGCTCAACGTTCCGATCGTCAGCGCCGCGATGGACACGGTGACCGAGTCCGAGCTGGCCATCGCGCTCGCCCGCGAAGGCGGCATCGGGGTGCTGCACAAGAACCTCGCGATCGCCGAGCAGGCCCAGCAGGTGGACCGCGTGAAGCGTTCGGAGAGCGGCATGATCGTGGACCCGGTGACGCTGCCGCCGCACGCCACGGTCGCCGAGGCGCACGCGATCTGCGCGCGCTTCCACATCTCGGGCGTTCCGATCACCGAGCGCGGGCGGCTGGTCGGCATCCTCACGAACCGGGATCTGCGCTTCGAGGACAATCCGGCGCGGCGCGTCTCCGAGGTGATGACGCGCGAGCGGCTGATCACCGCCCCGGTCGGAACCACCCTCTCCGAGGCGCGCCAGATCCTGGCGCAGCACCGGATCGAGAAGCTGCCGGTGGTGGACGCCGAGGGCCAGCTCCGGGGCCTCATCACCGTCAAAGACATCGAGAAGCGCATCCGCCACCCGCACGCCTGCAAGGACTCGCTCGGACGCCTGCGGGTGGCGGCGGCGGTGGGCGCGGCCGGGGATTTCCTCGAACGCGCGGTGGAGCTGGTGAAGGCCGGCGTCGATGCCCTGGTGATGGACAGCGCCCATGCGCACTCGCGGGGCGTGATCGAGGCCGCGACGCGCGTCCGCGAGCGCTTCCCGGAGGTGGACTTGGTCGTCGGCAATGTCGGCACCGCCGAGGGCGCGCGAGCGGTGGCGGCGCTCGGGGCGGACGCGGTCAAGGTCGGCATGGGCCCGGGCGCGATCTGCACCACGCGGGTGGTGACCGGCGCCGGGATGGCGCAGATCACGGCGGTGCTGGAGGCGGCCCGCGCACTCGAGGACCTCGACGTGCCGATCGTCGCCGACGGCGGCATCAAGTACACGGGCGACGTCGTCAAGGCGCTCGCCGCGGGCGCGCACTCGGTCATGATCGGGAGCCTGTTCGCCGGCACCGAGGAGAGCCCCGGCGAGGTGGTGCTGCTCGAGGGCCGCAGCTACAAGGTCTACCGCGGCATGGGGTCGCTCTCGGCGATGGCGGCCGGCAAGGGGAGCCGCGAGCGCTACTTCCAGGAGGACGCCGACCAGCTCTCCAAGATGGTCCCGGAGGGCATCGAAGGCCGCGTCCCGTTCAAGGGGCCGCTCGCGCAGTCCGTGTACCAGATGGTCGGCGGGTTGCGCGCGGGCATGGGCTATTGCGGCGTGTGCACGATCGAGGAGTTGCGCACCCGGACGCGCTTCGTGCGCGTGAGCGGCGCCGGGCTGCGCGAGAGCCACCCCCACGACGTGACCATCACCCAGGAAGCCCCCAACTACGAGATTCGGTAGCGGGCCTGCGGCCTCGGCCGAGCGGTCCTGCAGCGGAGGCGCGTCGGACATGTGCGGCATCGCCGGGATCTGGGCTCCTCGTCTCGCCACGGCGGAGCGCGTGGCGCGCGTCCACGACATGCTGCATCGCATGCGCCACCGGGGGCCGAGCGGCATCGCGGTGTGGAGCGACGACGAGATCACGCTCGGGCTCGCGCGCTTGGCGATCGTGGCCCCGCGCAACGCGGCGCAGACCCTCGCCAACGAGGACGGCAGCGTTCACGTGGTGGCCAACGGCGAGATCTACGATTACCGCCCGCTGCGCGAGGCGCTGCGCAGGCGCGGGCACCGCATCGCCGACGGGGTCGACACCGAACTCCTGCCCCACCTGTTCGAGGAGCGCGGCGCCGGGTTCCCCGAGGCGATCGACGGCATGTTCGCGGTCGCGGTGTGGGACGCGGCCCGCCGGCGCCTGGTGCTGGCGCGCGACCGCGCCGGGGAGAAGCCGCTGTTCGTCGCCTCGTGGGCGGGGGGCCGGGCGTTCGCCTCGGAACCGGGAGCACTCGCGGCGCTGCCCTGGATTTCGCGCGACCCGTCGCCCGGCGCCCTCGGCCGCTACCTGGTGCACGGCGGGTTCGCCGGCGAGGACTGCGCCTTCGCGGCGGTCACCCAGTTGCCGCCCGCCCACGTGTTCGAGCTGGGTGTGGGGATCGAGCGGCGCCACCGCTACTGGCGGCCGTGGGACGCGTTGCCCGCGCCGCGCGAGCCCCGCCGGGGGGCGAGGGAGGCGCCCGCGGCCACGCGCGAGGCCCTGGAGCGGGCGGTGGAGTCGCGGGTGCCGGCGGACGTGCCGTTCGGGGTGTTCCTCTCGGGGGGCGTGGATTCGAGCCTGGTGGCGGTGCTCGCGGCGCGCCGGCGTGGTGGCGGGTTTCCGACCTTCAGCCTGCGCTTCCCCGACCGCGGCTACGACGAGTCCGCCTTCGCGCGCGACGTGGCGGCCTTGATCGGCTCCGTGCACCACGAGCTGACGATGGACGTCGCCGCCGGCCGCGAGGCGATCGAGCGCTTCGCCCGCGGCATGGATCAGCCGCTCGGCGACCCCAGCCTGCTACCCACCTGGGCGCTGGCCCGAGTGGCGGCCCGCCACGTGCCGGTGGTACTCACCGGCGAGGGCGGCGATGAGCTGTTTGCCGGCTATCCCACCTACCTCGGCCACCGCTTCGCCGGCTCCGTGCGGCACCTGCCCCGCGCCGCGCGCACGGCACTGCTCGCGCTGGTGCGCCGCCTGCGCCCCGCGCACCACCACGTCACGGTGGCGCACCTCGTGGAGCGGCTGCTCGGCGCCGCCGCCCTGATGCCCTTCGAGCGCCATCTCGCGTGGTTCGGCACCGCCCGGGCGGCCGAGGCGCGGGCGCTGCTCGCGCCGGCGATCCGGCGCGGGTTGGACGAGGACGCGCCGCTCGCGCATCTCGACCGCGTCGCCGCCGCCCTCGAGGGCGCGCCGGTGGGAGACCTGCGCCGCGATCCCAAGCTCGTCGCCTACCAGATCCTCGACTTCGAGCTCTACCTGGGCGGCGACCTGCTGCCGAAGGTGGACCGTTGCACGATGGCGCACGCGGTCGAGGCGCGCGCGCCGTTCCTGCAGCACGACCTCATCGATTTCGCCCTGGCGCTGCCGGCCCGCGCCAAGCTGCGCGGCACCTGCAGCAAGTGGGCGCTCAAGCGGGCGGCGCGCGGGCTGCTGCCCGAGCGCCTGCTGGGGCGCCGCAAGCAGGGCTTCTCGCCACCGTTCTCGGCCTGGGTGCGCGGTCCGCTGCGCCACGAGGTCGAGGGCTGGCTGTCGCCCGAACGGATCGAGCGTGCCGGAGTGCTCGATGCCGGGACGGTGCGCTCGCTGCTCGCGGACCACGTCGCCAACCGGGTCGAACGCGGCCGCACGCTGTGGGCCCTGCTGAGCCTCCAGATGTGGGCAGAGCGCTGGCTCGGAGCGGCTCCGGCGGCCGAGTCCTCGGCACCTGCCGCGGTCGAGGCGGTCCGCCCCGGCTGAGCGCGCCGCGCGCACGAGTCGGGCCCCGGAGCCGGCGGCCCCAGGGCCCTCTGCGCGCCGCGACTGGACTATCGCTTCGGCAGCTCGAACTTGAATGACGGGTTGATCTGGCGGATCTCGCTCACCACGCGCTCGAGGCTCTCCTCGGTCTCCGCGCTCGGCTCCTGCTTCCACGCGCTGTAAAGCTCGAGCAACTCGTCCTGCTTCACCCGCAGCAGCTCCTGCCGCGAATGCTCGTCCACCGACCGCTCGAGATGGTAGACCTCGCCCTGCGAGAGCCGCTTCATGAGGTCGAGGTATTCCCCGCGCATGTGGGAGAGGATGCGGATGTACTTCTCGAAACCGACCGAGAGCTTTTCGAGCACCTCGGAAACGCCCTGGTTCTTGCGGTGCATCTGCTGGCTGTAGGAGTAGGCGAAGTGGTAGTAGGTCTTGCCGCGCCCGATGTAGGCTTCCTCGCTCGGCTGGATGCGCCGGGCCGCGGCGGACATCGGGTTGTCGAAGATCCCGATCGACACCAGCAGGAAGTCGGCGTTGGTCTTGTAGATCAGGTACTTGAGCCGGGCGTCGCTCGAGTGCGCCATGCGGCGGAAGACGTCGGTGTCGTACTTGGAGAGGAACTTGCGCGACTGGTCCACGTACTCGGGGTTGATGAAGGAGTGGAGCAGGTGGGCGAGGTAGACGTTGACGTCCTCGTCGTAGAAGTCCTGATTGGAAACCAGCCCGGTTTCCATCCTGCTGTAGAGCAGGCAGTTGATCATGAAGTAATAGGTGGGCTGGAGGTCCCGGCTGGTTTCCTTGAGATCGACGTAGTGGCGCGGGTTCATCGCTCGGTTCCTCCCTCCCAGGCCCCCCGACGAGTCACGACGCGGAGCGCTGTGGTTCCACTCACCCATACGTTCCTGCATCGTCTGTGCCACAAACGCATTAGAGCCGCATCCGAGGCCGGTGTCCGGGATCGGGCCCGATTCGAGGTTGCAGGGGGGGGTTCGGAACCTCCACATTGACCGTTAGTTCGAGCCGCCTGACGCAATTGCATGGGGGTTCTGACCCGAAACGGGGAGCCGGAAACCTCTCTCGCGCCCTCGGGAACGCGCGCTGCGGGATTTCATCGGATCGTCCACAACCTGCAACGCCTTTTCCGATGACTAAAGCGCTTTGACAGCAGCCGGGCTTCCAGCTTCAAGCGGCGCGCGCGAATAGCACGAGATTGCGGGACGCCGAGGGCCTTGCTGCCTGCATGAGGGCCCGCGGCGGAAGCGCCGCAGGCCGGGATTCGGGGCCACGCGCGCCCCCGGGAACGACCGCGGATCCGCGGGGCATGTGCCTTGCGAAAAGGAGCATCGTGAACTCGCCCCTCCTCACCCTTTGGCGCGCCCGACAGCGGCGCAGGCACACCTCGCATGGGCACTCCCCTCTCCCCCGCTCCTGACGTGAACCCCAAGGCCGGACCCGGGCTGCGCCTCCGCGTGTGGCTCGGCTGCCTGGGCGGCGGGCTGGTGGCGGGCGGCGGGCTCGCGTTCGCGGTCACGTGGGCCGAGCGCAACGGCATGCCCCTCGCCGCGGTTCTCGACTGGCAGTGGCTGTCCGGGATCGTCGGGGCCGGCCTCGTCGCCGGGTTCCTGCTCGCGCTGTGGCTCGAGCGCGGCTTGCTCGCCTCCCTGCGCGGCATCCAGCGCGGCCTCGGCGCCATGAGCGTGACCGAGCTGCGCGGCCTGCCCTCGGTGTCGGGCTGGGGCGAGCTGTCGGCGCTGACTCTCCAGGCCCAGTTCATCATCGCCCGCCAGCGCCAAGCGCTGCGGGGGGAGGAGGAGCTGGCGCTGATGCAGCGCGCGCTCGAGCGCACGCGCGAGAGCCTCGAGCGCTGGGAGCGAACCGAGCGCTGGGAGGCGTTGCCCGCCGCGGGCGGCACCCTCGGACGCGTGCACGAGCTGCTCAATCGCGGGATCGATCGCGGCCAGGAGCTGCGCGAGCAGAACCGCGAGGCAGCCGAGCAGGTGCACGGTGACGTCGAGGCGTCGCTCGACAACGCGCGCGAGTGCACCGAGCAGGCCGAGCGTGGATTCGTCGAGGCCACCGCGCTCCTCACCACCGTGCGCGAGCTGCAGCGTCTCTCGGTCGAGCTGGCCCTGGCCCTGGAATCCGGTCCGCCGCCCGAGGAGGAACGGGCCGTCGCCGAGGCCTACGACCGGTTCCGCGTCGGCGCCGCCGAGGCAATCGAGGAGCTGGTGAGCGCCTCCAGCGAGAGCGTGGCCCACCTGTCGAACGGGCTGCTGCGCGTGCATGAGGTCGCGGACCAGGTCCAGGTGCTCGCCAATCGCGCGACCCTCATCGCGCTCAACATCGCCGTCGCGGCACGCCCCGGCGCCGGCGGCGCGCCGTTCGAAGAGGTGGGGGCCGAGCTCAAGCAGCTCGTGCACGAGGTGCGCGCCGCGACCGACCGCACCGCCGAGCTTTCGCGCGGGGTCGAGCGCGAGGTGACCGCGGCGGACGCGCGCATGCGCGGCATCCGCGAGCGGATCGCGGGGACGCTCGACCGCGTGCCGGCGATGCCGCCCGCGCCCGCGCGCCCGCTGAACGAAGCGATCCGCCTGCTCGACCGCGTGCGGGAGATGGTCCAGGACACCACGCGCAAGGGCGAGCGGCTCTCGGCCGCGAGCGAGCGCGTGTCGCGCGCCGCCGAACGGCTCGCGCGCCAGCTCGAAGAACAGGTGCGCGAGCTCGAAGGGTTGGTCGTGAGGCTGGCCCCGATCGAGGCGCCGGAGGAATCCGCGCAGGCGCCGTCCGCGGGCCAGGGCTCGGGGTTCGGGCACCTGAGCGCCATCGCGCGGGCGATGGGCGAGGCCGATGACGCCCCGGATGACGGGGATGGGGATGCCGACGCGCGGAAGGCGAAGCGTCCGTCATGAACGCCTCCGAATGGCAGCGGAACGAGCCCCGGGTCGCGCGCAGCCTCAGCGAAATGCTGGAGAACGCGCTCGCCCCGGGCGCGACCGCGCTGGCCATCGCCACGGCACGCGAAGTGGCCCAGCTGCTCGCGCTTCCCGGACTCGATCGCCTGATCTCGGAGTTCGAGGTTCACGCGGGCGTCCCCACACCGCGCGATCTGGGTCCTGCCCGGGATCGGCTGCTGCGGATGGCCGCCCGCTGCGCCGGCGAGGAGAGCATCGAGGAGTTCGCGCGTTGCGACGCCGAGCTCGACGGTCTCGCCGTGGAACTCCACGCGATCGAGTGGAGCTCGCCGGTGGCGGGCGAAGCCGGGCCGCTGGTCGCCACGATCACGGTGATGGAGGCGCTGGCGGACCTGCCGATGGAGGACGGTCCGGCGCTGGAGCGGGCTGTCGCGGTGCGGCTGGCCGCCCCGGTCGCGGCCGCGCTGCGCGCGGCGGTGGACTGGCTGGTGGGCGAAGGCGGCCCACTCCGGCCGCTGCGCCTCGCCCTCGACGATTCCATGGTCGAGGTGGGGTGCGAGGTCGTGGACCCGCGCGGCCTCCGGCCGTCGCACGAGGTGCTCGCGGCCGTGGGTGGGGTCGTGAGCCCGGCCGGCGGCGCCCGCGCGACCGCGCGCGGCGGTTGGGTGGTGCGGGTGCCGCTGCACGCGCCGCGCGAGAGCTACCTCATGCTGGTGCAGGGCGCGCTCCGCCTCGCCCTGCCCTGGCGCTCGGTACTGTTCTTCTCGATGGTCCCGCAGGACCTGGTGGAGCGGCGCTCGCTGGAACTCGGCGCCCCGGTGCTCGAGCCCCTGGGGCCGCTCGGCTCCGGCCGCGGCGAGCGCCCGCTCGTGTTGCTCGGCCACGGGCTCAAGCGCGCCCTGCTGGTCGCGGATCGGCTGGTGTGGCGCCTGCCCGCGGAACCGTGCGCGCCCGAAGGTCCGCCGCCCTCGGCGGCCGCGACGCGCGCGGTGCGAACCGACGAGGACGACGTGTACTGGGCGCTCGACCCCGCGGAGCTCATGCGCTCGGTTCCGCTCCCGCGCATTCCGGAGCCGCTTCCCGCTCCGTCGCGCCCGGAGCCCGGCGCGGCGCCCCTGGCGCGGCGCTGGCCGCGCCCAGGGCCGCGGCCGCGCGGCCGCGCGCCGGTCTCGCCGACCACGCCAGCCGCCGTGCCCGCATCCGTGCCGCACCCGGCGCCCGCGCCCGTGCCGCGGGCCACCGCGCCAGCATCCGCGCCGCCGGCCGAAACGCGTGCACCTGCACCCGCTCAGCCGGCCGAAGTGCCCGCCTCTACACCCCCGCCGCCCGCCGCGCCCGCGCCGGTGCCGCGGGCCACCGCGCCCGCATCCGCGCCGCCGGCCGAAGCGCATGCGCCCGCGCCACGGATCGCGCTCGGCGTGCTGTCCGCTGCGGACGTCGAGCCGATCGAGGAGCAGGTCCCGCACGCGCGTGCGCCGGAATCAGCCGGCGGGACGGGTGTCGAGTCGCCGCGTGGGCCCGCGACGACCCGCCGTTCCGAGGTCCCCGCGCCGCCGAGCCCGGCTCCCGCGCCCGCGTGGCGGCGTCGCGCGCTGATCGCCGAGGATTCGATCACCGCGCGGGTGTTCCTCTCGCGCCTGCTCGAGCAACAGGGCTTCGAAGTGGCGGCGGCGGTGACCGCGGCGGAACTGTGGGGCGCGCTCGCCGCGGGTCCGTGGTCGCTGATCTGCGTCGACATCGACCTGCCCGATGCCAGCGGCGTCGAGTTGCTGCGCGAGACGGCGGCCCGCCAGGCCCAGATCGCCCGGCCGGCGCCGATCGTCGCGCTGGTGCGCGACGCCGAGGACGCCGCGTTCTCGGCGGAGGCCGGAGTGCGCCGGGTGCTGCGCAAGCCCTTCGACCGTCCGGCGCTCGAGCGCCTGCTCGAGCGGCTGGGGCTGGCGAGCGGGAGCCGGCGTGGAAACCCCTCGTAGCGTTCCGCGGTCCGCCGGCCCCGGCTCCTCGGTGCTGGTCGTGGACGACGATCGACGCGTCCTCGAGTTGCTCGAGGTCGCCTTCACCGCGCACGGCTATCGCGTGCTGACCGCCGCCGACGGCGAGGAGGCGTTGCGCCGGGTGTCCGGCGACCGGCCCGACCTGCTGATCCTCGACGTGCGCCTGCCGCGGCGCAGCGGGCTCGAGGTGTGCGAGGCCCTGCGCCGCGCCCCGGAAGATGCCCACCTTCCCATCATCCTGGTCTCGGCGATGGGGGAAACCGATGCGCGGCTGCGCGGGCTCAACGCGGGCGCCGACGACTATCTCGCGAAGCCGTTTTCGCCCAAGGAGCTGATCGCGCGCGTCAAGCGGCTGCTGGCGCGAACCGAGGAGGGCCGCGAGGCCCGCCGGCGGATGGCGGAGCTCGCGCGTGACCTGACCCGCGCCGAGGACGAGGTCAAGCGCACGCACCTCGACGCCCGCCAGGAGCACCGGCTGCGCGAGTTGGCGTTCGGTCTCGGCCGCGATCTCCACCGCACCCTGGACGTGGACGAGCTGGCACAGCGCTTTCTGCTCGCGGTGCAGTCGCGGATCGGCCTCGGGGTCGCCGCACTGCTGGTGTCGCACCGCGCCACCGGGCGCCTGGTGCCGTGCGCGGTGCGCGGCGACAGCTTCGACCGCATCGCGGGGCTCGAGCTGGGCCTCGAGGGCGGCATCGCCACGATTCTCGGCGGGCTCGGGCGCCCGGTGTGGCGTCGCGAGCTGGAACGCCTGCCGGAGACGGCGGGCGAGATCCCACCCCTGGTGTCGGCCGGGCTGGTGCTGCTCGCGCCGCTCAGGGGTCCCGACGGCCTCGAGGGCGTGCTGCTGGCCGAAGAGCGGCGCGACGGCCTCGACCCGCCGCGGGGGGACATGGATCTGCTCGCGGGCTTGTGCGAGATCGCGGCGGTGGCGCTGCAGAACGCCGCGCGCTGCCGGGCGCAGCTCGAGGGGACGTTCGCCCTGCTCGCGCGCGAGCGCGGCGCGGGCGACGGCGCGTCCGCGGCGCTGCGCGCGGAGGCGGCAGAGCTGATCGATCACGCGGCGCGGGCCCTGGTCGCGACCCCGCGCACCCGCGCGCTCGTCGCGCACGGGACGCGGCTGGGCCGCTGGGCGGAAGGTGCGGAAGGCCGCGCCGTCCTCTCCGGTCTCGCCGAGGCCGACGCCACCGGCTTCGCGGCCGACCTGTGCCGGATGCTCGAATGGACGCCGATTCCCGCGGCGGGATTCGATCCGGGACCACTCGAGGAGGAGCGCGCCGCGCTGCTGCGGACGCTCGCCCTCGACTACGCGGACGCGCGCGGCGCAGGGCTCGGGGCGGAGGACGCCCTGGCCCGCGCCGCCGCCGCCCGCGGCGAGGCGCTCGACCCGGGCACTCGGCAGGCGCTCGAGGCGGCGCGGCGCGAAATACAGGCGCTCGCGCGCAGCGCCGCCTGAGGCGCGCGGCGGCGCGCGCGTGTAGCATCGATCCGGCTCCGTGCCCGGCGGGCCTCCGCGAGCGGGGACCTGCGCGCGGGCCGCTCGGCTGCGCCAGTCCCTGGCTCCGCCTCGCTGCGCTCTGAGGGGCGCCCCGCCAGGGGCGAGCTTCGATGGCATCCGGTGCGCGTCCGCAGGGCGCCCGCCCTCCATGGCTCCTGCGCGTCTGCGGAGCCCGCGCTCCGGTCCGCGCCCGCTGCGGCCCGCTGGCGCGCGCTGTTCCTCGACGCGCCCGCCCTCCATGGCTCCTGCGCGTCTGCGGATCCCGCGCTCCGGTCCGCGCCCGCTGCGGCTCGCTGGCGGGCATCGTGCCCGAGCGGCCGGCGGTCCCTGACTAGGGCTTGCGGATCCCCTGGAAATCCACCTGTGGCACGGCTCGGGCCGCCTCCGGCACCTGGTAGTAGGGGGATTCCTTGAAGCTGAACGCCGCGGCGTACAGGTTCGTGGGGAAGCGCTTGATCATGACGTTGTAGCCCTGCACTTCCTGGTTGTAGCGCATGCGCTCGGTGGCGAGGCGGTTCTCGGTCCCCGCCAGCTCGTCCATCAACTGGGTGAACGCCTCCGAGCTGCGCAGTTGTGGGTAGTTCTCCACGATCACCAGCAGTCGCCCCAGCGCGGAGTCCATCGCGCGTCCCGCCTCGATGCCCTCCTCCGGCGTGCGCGCACCGCCGAGGCGCGCGCGCGCGTTGGCGATGTCACCAAACACCTGTTGCTCCTGCCCGGCCACGCCCTTGACGGTCTCGACCAGGTTGCCGATCAGGTCATTGCGCCGCTGGAGCTGGTTGTCCACCTGGGCCCAGCGCTGACTCACGGCTTCGCGGCCCGTGACCAACCGGTTGTAGTTCCCCACCAGGCATCCGCCCACGCCGATCAGCAGCACCGCGACGATCGCCAGCGCGATCCACATCCCGCGTTTCATGGTCGACCTCTCCCTTGTCATGCGTCCTTGGACGCCCGGACCCTCCAGCGCGACGGCCCGGACTCTACCAGCTTCCGCCGCCGCCGCCGCCGCCGCTCGCGCCGCCGCCGAATCCTCCGAACGAGCCGCCGCCGCCGGACCCGCCGAAGCCCCCGCCCCAGCCGCCGATCGAGCCGCCGCCCCATCCCGCCGGTCCGACCAACCACCCTCCGCGCCGGCGCCTGCCGCCTCCGGGAGGGCGCGGGGGGTTGATGCTGCCGACGATCGCAACCAGGGCGAGAAATATGAGCAGCACCGCCCAGAACGGAAGCGTGCGGCCGCGCCCGCCGCCGGTGTAGCGCAGCTCGCGTCCGCTCCACTCCAGCGTCACGCCCTTCTCGGCGGCGATCCGCGCCGCCGCGGCCAGGACGCCGGCGGTGATGCCGGCGGCGTAGTCGCCCTCGCGGAAGCGCGGGCGCATCTCGTCGCGGAAGACGCGCGATTGGAGGCCGTCGGGCAGCGTGCCCTCGAGGCCGTAGCCGGTCTCGAAGCGCACGACGCGCTGGTCGATCGCCACCAGCATGAGCAGCCCGTCGTCGTGGTCCTTGCGCCCGAGCCCCCAGCTCTGGAACACGCGCACCTTGTACTCCTCCGGCGCCTCGGGCTCGGTGCTGCGGACGATGAGCACCGCGAACTCGGCGCCGGTCTTGCGCTCGAGCTGATCGAGGAAGGCCTCGAGCCGGGCGCGCGAAGGCTCGTCCAGCACCGCGGCGCGGTCGTTGACGAAACCCACGGCGGGCGGGATCGCGGGTTCCCCGGGCTGCGCCTGAGCCGGGAACGGCACCGCGGCCGCGAGCAGCGCGAGGAGCGCGATCCGCGGCAGCGCGTGATCGGGGCGCGCGGGCGCGCGCCGCGTCGTCATTTCACCGGCAACCCGTCGATCGCCGAGACCAGGCGGTCGAACTCGACCATGAACTTCCGGTACAGGGCGACCACCTCGGCGCGCTTGCGGGTCACTTCCGAATGGCGGATCAGGTGCGCTGCGAGCAACCCCGAAGCATCCACGTGGAACACGTCGGCCACGCGCTCGATGACGTGGGCGTTGTCGCTCGGCGGGTTCTCCCCGCGCAGTCTCAGCAGGGTGCGGAACAGGGTGGCGACGCCGCTCGCGGCCGACCGCAGCTGCTCTTCCAGCTCCGCCGGGTGCTTGCGGTTGGCCAGGTAGGACTGCCGCAGCCGGATGTTCTTTGCGCGCAGCTCGTGCTCGCACTGGAGCCGGAGGTGCGTGCGCGGCACCTCGAGCGGTCCGAAGATGTCCTCGCCCTCGATACGGAGATGACGTTCCTTGATCTCGAGCCACTCGATCGGGAACGAATCGAGCGAGTTCTCGATCTGGTGGCGGGTGAGGAACAGGGGCTCGAACCGCGGCGACCGGCGCGACTTGGGGGTCGCATCGATCAGCGCGTCGAGCCGCTCGGGCGGCAACTCCCGCGCCACCACGAGCAGGTTGACGCGCGAGCGCTTGGGATGGAATCCCTGGGTGAGCACGCTGCCGGTGAGGTAGGCCGAGAGGAAATCCGGTCCCAGCGCCTTGCGCACCGGCCTCAACCACTCGCGCGTCGCGGCGAGCGTGTCCTCTCCCGGCTCGATGCGCAATTCACCGTGCGTGTGCATGACGCCACCACGCTAGCCGGGGCCGCTCCGGGGGTCAAGCGCGCCGCGAGAGGATGCGCCGCGAGGGGTGCGTCGAGAAAGCGGGCCGCCGCGCGCGAGCGCACGAGGTGGGTCGCCGCGCGTCGCGCCTCAGGCGGCCTGCGGACGCAGGTGGTCCTCGAGCGCCTGGAGCAGTCCTTTCATCTCCTCGCGGGCGCGCTCGAAGGCCTCGGCCGCGCCCTCGAGGTCGCCACGCTGGCCGAGGCGCTCGATCTCGGCGCTGATGCCGCCGAGCGCATCGCCCCCCATCGTGCGACAAGTTCCCTTCAGCGTGTGGGCGGTGAACGCCACCCGCGCCGGGTCGCGCTGCGCGAGCGCGCCGCCGATCGCCTCGAGCATTTCCGGGAGCCCGGAGCGGAACTCCGACAGCATGTGCCGCTCGAAGGCCGGATCGGCGTCGGCCACCCCGCGCAGGCGGCCGGGGATGAAGCGCGGCGGGGGAGCCGGGGGCGCGGCGCCCGCCCGCGGACCGCGGGCGCGGCGGCCGATCGGCAGCAGGCGGCCGCGCCAGCGCCCGAGCGCCCGTGCGAGATCCGCCGGGCACACCGGCTTCGACACGTAGACGTCCATCCCCGCGGCGAGGCAGCGCTCGCGGTCGCCCTTCATCGCGTGCGCGGTGACCGCGACGATCGGGATCCGCCGTCCGGTCCCGGCCTCGAGCCGGCGGATCTCGGTCGTGGCCTCGAGGCCGTCCATCTCCGGCATCTGCACGTCCATCAGCACGGCGTCGTAGTGGATGCGCGCCAGGGCCTCGAGCGCTTCGCTCCCGTTGGCGACGGCGTCGGCGTGGCAGCCGAGACGCTCCAGCATCTTCAGCGTGATCGTCTGGCTGATGCGGTTGTCCTCCGCCACCAGCACGCGCAGCCCCAGCGGCACGGCCGGCGGATCGTCTTGCGCGCCGCTCGCGCCTCCGTCGGGGTCCTTCCCGTACGAGCCCCGAGCCCCGACCGCGGCGACGGCGACGGGCAACTCGAACTCCACCCAGAAAGCGCTGCCCGTGCCGGGCCGGCTATCGAGCCCGATCCGGCCCCCCATGAGCTCGACGAGCTGGCGGGAGATCGCGAGCCCGAGCCCGGTGCCGCCGTAGCGGCGCATCGTGTCACTCTCCGCCTGCACGAAGCGTTGGAACACCGCGGCATGGCGTTCGGGCGGTATCCCGATCCCGGTGTCGCGTACCTCGATGCGGAAACTCGCGCGGTCGTCCTCTTGGCGAAGCAGTCGCGCGCGGATCTCCACCGAGCCGCGGCCGGTGAACTTGATCGCGTTCCCGACCAGGTTGGTGAGAATCTGACGCAGTCGCCCCGCGTCCCCCACCAGGCGTTGCGGCAGGTCGTCGGCCACGTCGGTGCCGAAGGTGAGCTTCTTCTCCCTCGCCTCTGGCGCCAGCAGGTCCTCGACCTCGTGAATCACGGATCGGAGATCGAACGCCACCGGCTCGATCGCGAGCTTGCCGGATTCGATCTTGGACAGGTCGAGGATGTCGTTGATCAGGTTGAGCAGCGAATCCGCGCTCTGCCGGATGGTCCGAGCGAGGTCGCGCTGCTCCGCGCTGAGCGCCGTGTCGAGCAGCAGGCCGGTGAGCCCGATGACGCCATTCATCGGCGTTCGGATCTCGTGACTCATGTTGGCCAGGAAGTTCGACTTGATGCGCGCCGCCCGCAGCGCCTCGTCCCGCGCCCGCGCCAGCTCGCCGGCCTGTTCGTGCAGCTCACGCGCCTGCTCCTCGTCCCGGGCGCGCGCCTGCTCGGAATCGGGTAACGACTCGCCGAGCGTCTTCGGGTTCGCGATCGAGACCTCCTGCGCCGACCTGCGATCGGTGATGTCGACCAGCTGGGAGACGAAGTGAAGCGGGTTCCCGTCGGTGTCGCGGACCAGGGAGAGACTCAACCGCGCCCAGCGGATGCGACCGTCGCGCGTCACGACGCGGCGCTCCTCGCGATGGTCGGGGATCTCGTCCGCGAGCAGCCGGCGCCTGATCTCGGCATCGCCGGCAAGCTCCTCGTTCGGCGTGAGCACCGCGCGATCGGGCCCCACCAGTTCGTGGCGCTCGTAGCCGAGGATCTGGCACAACGCCGAGTTGACCTCGGTGAAGGTGCCGTCGTTCGCATGGATCGCCAGGCCCAACGTGGCGCGATCGAACACGCCGCGAAAACGATCGTAGCCGCGGTGGCCGGAAACCGGGCCCGGGAGCGCCAATCGCCCGGACTGGGCGCGCAACTCGAGCTGGAGCACGATCTGGCGCGCCAGGCTGCGCAGCGCTTCGCGCTGCTCCAGGCTGAGCGAGCGGGGGACGTGGTCGATCACGCACAGCGTGCCGAGCGCGAGCCCCTCGGGGGTGATGAGCGGGGCGCCGGCGTAGAACCGGACCGGCGAGTCGGCCGTGGCGAGCGGGTTGTCGGCGAAACGGGGGTCGGCCAGCGCGTCCGGCACCACCAGGAGGTTGGGGTCGAGGATGGCGTGGGCGCAGAAGGAGAGCCGGCGCGGGGTTTCGGCCGGCGCGAAGCGCACGCGGGCCTTGAACCATTGGCGCTCGGCGTCGATCAGGCTCACGAGCGCGATCGGCGTGTCGCAGATCTGCGCCGCGAGCCGGGCCAGGTCGTCGAACGCGGCCTCCGGCGCGCTGTCGAGCACGTCGAGTGCGTGCAGTGCGGCGAGGCGCTCGGTTTCGTTGTCGGGTTTGGGTGCCTGAGGCATCTACTCCACGCGCGAAATGAGTACGCAGCGGCGGAGCGCCGGCTTCATCGAAGCAGGCACGCGCCGTTGCATCCGGATCGCCTGGGGCGAAACGGATGCCGGAGGTGACCCGGTCAAGGCCGACGGGGGCTGTCTGGATCATCGGCTAGCTGCAAGGGATACTTGAGGCTTGGGCGATTCGCCTCCCCCCCGGGAGGCACCGCCGCTGCCCCGCTGCCCCGCTGCCCCGCTGCGAGGTGAATGGGCCGCGGGCCGCCTCGGAGGCGCGCGATGGGTCGCCGCGGCTTGACCCACCCCGTCCATGCCCTTACGGTTCATCGAATTGTGGGAACGGGTCGAGCCCAGGGGCCGGTTTCCACGCCCGGGCCCCGCGCGCCGCAGGCCGGAGCGCGGGCGCCGGTGGACCGAGTGCCGGCGTCCCGTGCTCCTGAAGGAGAACGGTTGCACGAAGTCCTGATCATCGGCGGCGGCCCGGCGGGTCTCACGGCGGCCATGTACTGCCGGATGCGGAGCATGTCCGTGCTGGTGCTGGACGCCGGCCGATCGGGCGGGCAACTGGTCTCGCTCTACGGAGAGAAGCCGGTGCACGACTGGCCCGGGTATCATCGCATCATCGCCAACGAGTTGGCGTCCCAGATCGCCCAGCACGCCCGGCAACTCGAGGTCGAGATCGTCGAGAGCCGCAAGGTCGACGACGTGCAGCGGCTCGGCGCCGAAGGCTTCGAGGTCCTCGCGCACGACGTGGTGACCGGGGAGAAGCACCGGCACGGTGCCACGGCCCTGATCATCGCGATCGGCGGCGGGGCATTCGAGCCCCGCAAGCTGCGCGTGGACGGGGAGGAGGGGCTGTCCGAGGACACGCTCACCTACCGGATGCCCGAGCGCTCGAGGTCGGCGGGCAGGCGCGTGGTGGTGGTCGGTGGGGGCGACTCGGGGCTCGAGAGCGCGCAGGCGGCGCGGGACGCCGGGGCCGAGGTGACGATGATCCAGGTGCTGGATCGCTTCACCGGCATGCAGAGCAACATCGACGAGGTGAACCGGATGGGGATCCCGTGCCACCTCAACACCCGCGTCAAGGCGATCGAATCCGAGAACGGGGCGATCCGCGCGGTGATCGCGCAGACCAAGGGCGCGCCGGAGCCCCTGCGGGTGGAATGCGACTACCTGGTGGTCAACATCGGCGCGGCGGTGAATCTGGATGCGGTCAAGCGGTGGGGGATCGAGACCCGGGGCAACCAGATCGTCGTGGACCCCCAGATGCGAACCTCGGTCGAGGGCATCTTCGCCTGCGGCGACATCGTCACCTACGAGGGGAAGTACAAGCTGCTGATCACCGCCTCGAGCGAAGGCGCGATGGCCGCGAACGCCGCGTACATGTGGGTGCGCAAACCCGCCCGAATGACGATGGGCGATCTCTATTCCTGAGCCTCGTGAACGGCCGGCAGCCGGCCGGGAAGGTTCCCGCGTGAATCCAGGGGTGAACGATTTCAGCATCCAGGTGGCGACGGTCAACGGCTCGGGGAGCCAGACCTCGAACACCGTTCTGCTGCGCGCCATCTTCCAGATGGGTGTCCCGGTGAGCGGGAAGAACCTGTTCCCCTCCAACATCGCCGGGCTTCCGACCTGGTTCACGATCCGCGTGAGCCGGCACGGCTGGGTCGCGCGCGCCGCCCGCACCGACGTCATGGTGGTGATGAACCCGGAGACCGCCGAGGCCGACGTCGCCGGTGTGGGGCCCGGCGGGGTGATCGTGCTCAACGACCAGATCCAGGTGCCGCCGATCCCGGACGACCGCGTCGTCTACGCGGTCCCGATGCGGGCGCTGATCGAGCCGATCACGCACGACGTCCGGCTGCGGCGGCTGGTGGTCAACATGATCTACGTCGGCGTGCTCGCCGAGCTGCTCGGCATCGCCGAGGGGGAGATCGAGCGCGCGCTGGACGCGCAGCTCGGCCACAAGCCCAAGGCACTGGCCCTCAATCACCAGGCGGTGCGCGCGGGCTGGGAATGGGCGCGCGACCATCTGGACAAACGCGATCCCTTCCGGGTCGAGCGCATGAGCCTGACCGAGGGCAAGATCCTGATCGACGGCAACAACGCCGCCGCGCTCGGAGCGATGTTCGGCGGGGTGACGGTGGTGACGTGGTATCCGATCACGCCCTCGTCGAGCCTGATCGAGGCGCTCATCGGCCACCTCGAGCGCTACCGCCGGAGACCCGACGGCCGGGCCAACTACGCCGTGGTGCAGGCCGAGGACGAGATCGCGGCCATCGGCATGGCGCTGGGCGCGGGCTGGGCGGGCGCGCGGTCCATGACCTCGACCTCGGGGCCGGGCATCTCGCTGATGGCGGAATTCGCCGGGTACGGCTACTACGCCGAGATCCCGGCGGTGGTCTGGGACATCCAGCGCGTCGGCCCCAGCACCGGGCTGCCGACCCGCACCTCCCAGGGCGACCTCGCCTTCGTCCACCAGCTCTCGCACGGCGACACGCGTCACCCGGTCCTGCTGCCGAGCTCGGTGGAGGAGTGCTACGACTTCGCGATGCGCGCATTCGACCTGGCCGAGCGGCTGCAGACTCCGGTGTTCGTGCTCTCCGATCTCGACCTCGGCATGAACAACTGGATGAGCGATCCCTTTCCCTACCCCGAGCGGCCGTGGGATCGGGGGAAGGTCCTGACCGAGGCCGAACTGGCGAAGCTCGCGACGTTCGAGCGCTACCGCGACGTGGACGGTGACGGCATCCCCTATCGCACGTTGCCCGGGGTGCGCGATCCCAAGGGCGCCTACTTCACCCGGGGCTCGGGACACGACGAGGCGGCGCGCTACACCGAGAGCCCCGAGGTCTACGCGCGGGTGATGGACCGTCTCGCCCGCAAGTTCGAGACCGCCCGCGCGCTGGTGCCCGCACCGCTGGTGGAAGACGACGATCAGGCGGAGGTCGGCCTGATCACCTTCGGTTCCAATCACTGGGCGCTGCTCGAGTCGCGCGACCAACTCCAGACGGAAGGCGTGCGCACCGGCTACCTGCTGCTCCGGGCGCTGCCGTTCACCGAGCACCTCGGGCGTTTTCTCGCCCGCTACCGTCGCATCTACGTCGTCGAGCAGAACCGGGACGGACAGATGGCCGCGCTGGTGCGGCTCGAATCCCCCGCGGACGCGGCTCGCGTGGGCTCGATCCGCTGCTACACGGGGCTGCCGGTGGACCCCCGCCACATCACCGACGAGGTGCTGCGCGAGGAGCGCGCCGCGGGCGCCGGCGCGGCGCGGCCGGCACCCCCGATCCGGGAAGGAGTCGTGCGATGAGCGGCACCGCAGCGGAGGGGCCCAGGAACCTCGCCGGCTTCACCAAGGCCGACTACGAGGGCGGCAAGACGACGCTGTGTCCCGGGTGCGGGCACAACGCCATCACCGGCGGCATCATCCAGGCGGCCTTCGAAGCCGGCCTCGAGCCCCATCGCGTGGCCAAGCTCTCGGGCATCGGCTGCTCGAGCAAGACGCCGGCCTACTTCCTCGGCCACGCCCACGGGTGCAATGCGGTGCACGGCCGCATGCCGAGCGTGGCCACCGGCGTCCACCTCGCCAATCGCGAGCTGCTGCTGATCGGCGTCTCCGGCGACGGTGACACGGCCAGCATCGGGCTGGGACAGTTCTGCCACCTGGTTCGGCGCAACGTGCCGGTGGTGTACATCATCGAGAACAACGGCGTGTACGGGCTCACCAAGGGCCAGTTCTCCGCCACCGCCGACGTCGGCAGCACGATGAAGAACGGTCGCCCCAACGCGCTGATGCCGATCGACTGCTGCGCGATCGCGATCGAGTTGGGCTGCGGATTCGTGGCGCGCTCGTTCTCGGGCGACCAGAAGCAGCTGCGACCCCTGCTCAAGGCCGCCTTCGCCCATCGCGGCACCGCGGTGCTCGACGTCGTCAGCCCCTGCGTCACGTTCGCCGACCACGAGGGCTCGACCAAGTCGTACGCCGCGGTCAAGCAGAGCGATACGCCGCTCCACGAGATCGACTTCGTGCCCTACTTCGAGGACATCCACGTGGACTACGCGCCGGGCACCACCCGCGAGGTCGAACTGCCCGACGGCTCCCACATCGTCCTCAAGAAGCTGGCCGAGGACTACGACCCCACGAGCCGCGCGCGCGCGCTCATGACGCTGGAGGAGGCGCGCACCGAACGCCGGCTGGTCACCGGCCTGCTCTACGTGGAGCCGGAGAAGCCGGCATTCGACCGCGATCTGGGGCTGGTGGACACACCGCTCGCGCGGCTCCCACTCGAGCAGGTGCGCCCGCCGCGGCGCGTGCTGGAGGAGATCATGGAAGGGTTTCGCACCGGCCGTGGGCAGGTCGCCGCCGAAGGCGGCGGCTGATCGCCGGCGCGCGCCGGCGCAATCAGTTCGTCACCTGGACCCCGCCCAGGATCGCCCAGCCGGTGACGACCAGCCGCTGGGGGCCGGGCGGTACCGGAGGCCGGGTGCCGTCCTTGAAGCCGCCGAGCACCGGCGTGCCGCGCAGTTCGACCGTCCAGCTCTCGGGGACGCGCAGGTGCACGGCGCCGCACAGCGCGAAGGTGTCGATCACCGCCGTCGCGTTCCCGATCGAGGCCTGCCGCAGATCCACCTCGCAGCCGCCGAGCAGCGCGGTCAGCTCGCCGCCGCCGAACGCCTCGGCGTTGCTGCCGCGGCTCGCCCCGCCGAGCACGGCGATCAGGTTCAGCCGCCGGCCCTCGTCCGCCGCGGCCGGCGCCGGACGCGTGCCGCCGACGGAATTCCAGATCAGCCCGATCCCGATCGCGACCAGCGCGAGCGGCCAGTAGCGGCCGAGATCGAGACGGAGCACGCCCAGGCGGTCGAGGAGCAGCAGCAGCCCCAGCGCGGCGAGCAGGAAGCCCGCCGCCCGGCCGGGGCCGGCGCTCGCCTGCGACATGCGGAGCCCGCCCGCCGCCACCAGAAGCAGCGGCCAGAAGCGCCAGTAATCGAAGAAGCGCAGCAGGCCGAGGTGGTCGAGCGTCAGCAGCAGGCCGACGACGACGGCGAACAGGCCGAGAACGACCCGCGGCCCGATGGGTGTGGCGGCTTCGCCTTCCATCCAAAGCTCCTCTTCGGGGATCCCGTCGAGCCGCCGACGCTAGCCGGTGGCGCGCCGATCGTCCAGGGGCCCGCCGGCGCCGCGGGTGGCGGGGGTATCGTCGTTCAGGGAAAGAGCGCGATGCCCTCGTCGTCCTCGATCGTGATCGCCTGGCAGGGACAGGCTTCCGCCGCCTCGAGCAGCACTTCGAGCGGGGCGGCCTCGGGGTCGAGCACCGTAGCCTTCCGCTTCGTGTCGAGCGCGAAGACGTCGGGGGCGATCGCGACACACTCGGCGTGGCCGCAGCACTCCATACGCAGGATGCGGACCTGCATGATTCCTCGACGATCGGGTGAGCGCGACGGCCGGCCATCCTCACAGATTCGGGGTGGCAAGTAAAGATCCGGCCCTTCTGCTAGAGTGTCGGCCTTCCGGCACGGACGCTTGAGCACCGCCAGGAGATCGCGCGTATGGACCCGCTGACCCGGTATCTCGAGACCCATCGCGAGCGCTTCGTCGAGGATCTCAAGGCCGCGCTCAGGATCCCGAGCGTGAGCGCTCAGCCCGAGCACCGCGAGGACACCCGGCGCTGCGCGGAGCACATCGCGGGGCATCTCCGCGAGCTGGGAATGACCCGCGTCGAGGTCGTCCCCACCGCCGGACATCCGGTGCTCTACGGCGAGTGGCTCGGCGCGCCCGGCAAGCCGACGGCGCTGTTGTACGGCCACTACGACGTGCAGCCGCCCGACCCCCTGGAACTGTGGCGCACCCCACCGTTCGAGCCCACCCTGCGCGACGGCAAGCTCTTCGCCCGGGGCGCGGTGGACGACAAGGGCCAGGTCTACATGCACCTCAAGGCGATCGAGGCGCACATGCAGGTGAACGGGGGGCTCCCGATCAATCTCAAGGTGGTCATCGAAGGCGAGGAGGAGGTCGGGAGCGAGCACCTCGAGAGGTTCCTGCGCGAGCGCCGCGCCGAGCTCGATGCGGATGTCATCGTGGTGAGCGACACCGCGATGCTCGGCCCCGACCAGCCGGCGCTGTGCTACGGGCTGCGCGGCATCCTCTACACCCAGATCGAGGTCACGGGTCCGGCGCAGGACCTGCATTCCGGGCACTTCGGCGGCGCCGTCGCGAACCCGGCGAACGCGCTGTGCGCGATCATCGCCGCGCTGCGGGACGGTGACGGCCGGATCACGGTGCCGGGTTTCTACGACAAGGTGCGCACCGTGCCTCCGGGCGAGCGGGAGATGCTGCGGAACTCCCCGTTCGACGAAGCGGCCTACCTGCGCGAGAGCGGCTCGCCGGGGCCGTGGGGCGAGCGCGGCTACAGCACGCTCGAGCGGATCACGGTGCGGCCGACCTTGGACGTCAACGGCATGTGGAGCGGCTACATCGGCGAGGGGAGCAAGACGGTGCTGCCCTCGCTCGCCGCGGCGAAGGTCAGCATGCGGCTGGTGCCCCACCAGGACCCGGTCGAGCTCTTCCCGCGCTTCGAAGCCTACGTGAAGAAGCTCGCGCCGCCGGGGGTCACGGCGAAGGTGCTCGATCTGCACAGCGCCCCGCCCTTCCTGACCGACCCCGCGCACCCGATGCTCGAAGCGGCCCGCCGCGCGCTGGCACGGGCGTGGAGCAAGCCCGCGGTCATGATGCTCGAGGGCGGGTCGATCCCGGTGATGGCGACGTTCGAGCAGACGCACGGCCTGCCCTCGATCCTCATGGGATTCGGGCTCGACGACGACCAGGTGCATGCGCCCAACGAGAAGTTTTCGCTCTCCTCGTTCCACGGCGGGACCAGGAGCGTTGCCTACCTCTACGAGGAGCTGGCGCGCGGAGCCTGATGCCCCACGCGGCGCCGCGTCGCCCGTGTCCGGGATGACGCGATGAGCCACGAGATCCCGATCCTACGAGAGTTGCTGCTGCTGGCCGCGACCTCGCTCGGAATCGTGCTCCTGTTCCAGCGGCTGCGGCTTCCCGCGACGATCGGCTTCATCGTCGCCGGCATACTCATCGGCCCGGGCGGCTTCCGCCTGGTCCCGGACAGCGAGTTCGTGCGGACCATGGCCGACATCGGCGTGGTGCTGCTGCTGTTCACCGTCGGGCTCGAGTTCTCACTCGCCGACCTGCGACGCCTCGGTCGCACCGCGATCGTCGGCGGCGGGCTCCAGGTGCTTTTGACGGTGTCGCTGGTCGCCGCGGCGCTGATGGCGATCGGCCAGCACCCGGCGCGCGCGCTGTTCTTCGGCATGATGGTGTCGCTCTCGAGCACCGCCGTGGTGCTCAAGCTCCTCAGCGACCGGGTCGAGCTCGAAGCCCCGCACGGGCGCCTCGCCACCGCGGTCCTGATCTTCCAGGACATCGTCGCGATCGGATTCCTGCTCGCGATACCGATGCTCGGACGCTGGCTGCGCGGCGGAGCGCCGGAGCCGGGAGCGGGCATCCAGTCGCTGCTCGGCGTGCTGGCGCTGGTGGCCCAGGTCGGGCTGCTGTTCGTCGGCGGGCAGCGCGTGGTGTCCTGGCTGCTCGATCACGCGTCACGCTCGCGCTCGCGCGAGGCGTTCCTGTTCGGGGTGCTGCTGGTGGCGCTGGGAAGCGCGTGGCTCGCATCGCTGGCGGGCGTATCGCTGGCGCTCGGGGCCTTCCTGGCCGGGATGATGCTGGCCGAGTCCGACCTGCGGGAGCAGATCGCGGCCGACGTGCTGCCGTTCCGTGACACCCTGGCCAGCGTCTTCTTCATCGCCATCGGCATGTCCTTCTATCCGCGAGTGGTGTTGAGCCATCCGCTGCTGGTGCTGGCGAGCACCGTGGGGCTGGTGCTGGTCAAGCTGGCGGCGGGGCAGATCGGGCTGCGCGTCGCCGGGGCCCCGTGGCGCGTGGGGTTCGCCGCCGGACTCGCACTCGCGCAGATCGGAGAATTCTCGTTCCTCATGGCACAGGTCGGCGAGCCGCTGGGCCTGCTCGGCGACGTCGGCGGCCAGGCGTTCTTCGCCGGCGCCGTGTTCTCGCTGGTGCTCACCCCATTGCTGGTGGCGCGCGCGCCGGAGTGGGCGCTGGCACTCGAGCTGCGGTTCTTCGAAGCGCGGGCGCGCCTCGGGCGGCACGAGGGCGCGCCCGTCCGGCCCGGGCCGGAGGAGCACGCGCCGCGGTCGCCGTTGCGGTCCGGGCACGTCGTCATCGCCGGCTTCGGGCTCAATGGCCAAAACGTCGCGCGGGTGTTGCGCGCGACGCGCCTGCCCCACTTGGTGGTGGACATCAACCCCGATGCCCTCGGTCAGGGCGCCGAGGAGGGCAGCCCGGTGCTGCTCGGCGACATCACGCGCCATTACATCCAGAAGCAGGCCGGAATCGCGCGCGCGCGCGTGCTGGTGCTGGCGCTCAGCGATGCCACCGCGACCCGGCAGGCCTGTCGCGTCGCGCGCGCCCTGTCCCGCGAGGTGCACATCATCGTCCGCACCCGCTACGTCTCGCAGATCGATGAGCTCTACCGGGTGGGAGCGAACCAGGTGATCCCGGAGGAGTTCGAGACCTCGATCGAGATCTTCACCGCGGTGCTGCGCGACTACCACGTGCCCAACAACGTGATCCAAGTCCAGATCCAGCTGCTGCGCGAGGAGCGCTACAGCCTGCTGCGCGGCCACCGCCTGCCCGGCTCGGTGGTCGAGCAGCTCGACGCCATCCTCGAGCGCGGGACCACCGAGACCTTTCTGCTGCTGCAGCACTCGCCCGCCGTGGGACGCACGCTCGAGGATCTGGGGTTCGCGGGCGCGGGCCGCCCGAAGGTGGTGGCGGTGGTGCGCGGCGGCGCGGCGATCGCGGGGTTCGATCGCGGCGAGCGACTGCGCGTCGGGGACACCCTGGTGCTCACCGGCACCCACGCCGAGATCGATCGGGCGTTCGACGAGCTGGGCCCGCCCCGGGAGGGCTCGCTGCTATGATGCGCCCACGCGTAGCACTCGCCATCCCCCGGAGCGGTCCCGCTCCGATGCGTCGATCATCCTACATCCCGCCGTGCGTCGCGCTGCTCGCCTCGGCGCTGGCCGCGGCCGCGCTGCACGCCACGCCGAGCGACCCACGCGTGCTGGTGCTGCGCGGCCGGGTCACGGACAGCCAGGGCTGGCCGGTGGAGCGCGCCCGGGTCGTCGTGCGGGGGACGCGGGCGCCGGCGGTCCTCACCGGGGTGGATGGGCGCTACTCGCTCGCCGTGCCGCTCGGCGCCCCGCTCGATCTCGCCCGCCGGCCGCTCGCGATCCGGGTCGAGGCGCAGCGCGGCGGGTGGGCGATCGCGCTCGCCGGCGGCCAACCCGGACTCGGTCTCGACGTCCGGCTGGTCGGGGCGGTCGAGGGCGGCGCGCTCTGCCGCGTGCGCGCGAACGACGCCGGCGTGGCGGAACAGGTGGCGCGGGCGCTGGCGGCGGAGGGCGCGGCGAGCGGGTTCGCCGAGGTGACCTTCGTGGGGATCAAGGGCGGGGGGAGACGATCGCAAGGTCTGGTGCTCGGGGCGACCCGGGAGGTCCCGCTCGCGGGAGTGCCCGCACCGGCCGCGCCGGTCGTCTCGCCGCCGGAGCCGCCGCGTCGTGCGGCGACCGACGCCGCGGGACGCGCCGCGGCCCGCCCCGCGCCGCCTCCGCCCGCGGCGAATCCGCCCGCTGCGCCGGCGCCCGCTGCCTCCGACGCGAGCGCGCCGCCGGCGCCGGACAAGCCGAGTCTGGGGTCCCCGGGGCGTCCGCTCTACGAGTCACCGACGCGGGCGTCCGACCGGGCGGCCGACGCCGGGCCGCGAGTGGGTGCGGCGACGGACGGCTCCCGCGACACGCTGCCGGCGGTGACCCTGCCCGGCCCCGGTGTGAGCCAGACCAATTCGGCGCTGATCCAGCGGGTCGAGCCTGACCCGCCATCCGGCCAGAGGCGAGCGCCGCCCGCGCCCGCGCCCGAGCCGGGGTCCGCCGCCGATTCCTGCTCGTGCCGCATCAAAGGCACGATCGAGCTGCACCCCGACCGCGTGCTCTCCGACCCCCTGCGCGTGGTCGTGTCGCTGCGCGAAGCGCCCTCGCAGCGCGACACGGTCGAGCTGTTCATGGGCTCGCCGCGCGGATTCGAATTGCCGCGCGTGGGCTGCGGCCGCTGGCGGCTGGTGGTCGAGGCGATCTCCCGGCGGCACTACGGCATCGTCTCGCAGGACGGAGGCGCGCCGATCGAATGCAGTCGCGGGGCGCTGCGCCAGCTGCGGCTCGTGCTCGCGCCGGAGTGAGCGGATCGCGACCCCGGCGCGCCGCGACCCGGCGCAGGGGGCCCGTGTAGACCGCGCGACATCTCACAGCTGATGCGCGTGCAGAACTACGAGTGCGAGCAGGTCTCGCAGCCCCGGCGGAGACCTTCGAGTTCTTCTCCGACGCCGCCAACCTCGAAGCGCTGACCCCGGCCTTTCTCCACCTCCGCATCCTCACCCCGTTGCCGATCGAGATGCGGGAAGGGGCGCTCATCGCCTACCGGCTGAGCCTGTTCGGGATCCCGCTGCACTGGCTCACCCGCATTGACGAGTGGACCCCCGGGCGCGGCTTCGTCGATCGGCAACTGCGCGGGCCCTATGCGCTGTGGATCCACCGGCGTCGATTCGAGGCGTGCGGCTCCGGGACGCGCGTGCACGACCGCGTGGAGTACGCGTTGCCGCTCGATCCCTGGTCGCGGCCCGCTCACCCGCTGTGGGTGCGCCCGACCGTGAAGCGCATCTTCGCGTTCCGGCGCGAGGCGATCGCCCGGCGCCTGGGTGATCGAGCGTCACCCGTGGCGCGCGGCGCCTGATCGCGCGGGCGCGGACCACGGAAACCCGCGGCGGCTCAGTTCGAGCGATAGTTGCCGAACGTGGGCTCGACGCCGGTCCGCGCCGCGGCCGGACGCCCGCGCCGGCTCACTCAATGGATCACCGCCAGCCGGTGGACCGCGCTCGCGCCCGGCCACTCGAGGCGCACGAAGTAGAGACCGGGCGGCGCCCGGCCGGTCGCGGCGGCCCCGTCCCACGCCTTCCCGTAGGTCCCTGGCGGATAGACTCCGTCCGCGAGCAACGCCACCTGCCGCCCCTGGAGGTCCAGCACGGTGAGCCGCACGCGCGCTTCGCGCGCCACGGCGAAGCCGACCTCGACGGGGCCCGGGCTCGGGTTGGGCGCGAGCGACTGCAGCGCGAACGCTCGCACCGGGTCGCCCGCCGTCGCCTCGAGCGGGCCGGCGCGCAGGGTACTGCCGTCGCGATGCGTCGCGACCAGGCGGTAGCGATAGGCCCGGCCCCGCTCGACCACGCGGTCGAGCACCACCACCGTGCCGTCGGTCTCGCGGCGCTCGGCGGTCACGGCGGTCCACGGCGCGAGCGCTGACGCCGCGCGCTCCAGCACCGAGGCCGCGATCTGTCCGGGATCGGGGAACCGCCAGCGCACCTCGATGCCCTCGCCGGTCCAGGCGGCCTCGAACAGCGACAGCAGGATCGGGCTTGCGGTCTCGGTGACCGCCACGCGCCGGTCGGCGCCGGCCGTGAGCAGGTGGGCCGCCTGCAGCGTCCCCGACGGCCAGCGCACGATCAGCGAGTCGATCGCGGACGCCCTGCCCAGGCCGAACGATGCCACCGGCGCGTTCTGCGAGCCGTTGCCCGAGCCGCCCGACAGCTCGCGGATGCGGGTGATCCCGCCCGCGACCACCGCGACTCGCGCCCCGATGCCCGTGCGGTTCGACGCCGTCCCCTCGAGCGTCACCTCGAGCCAGTGGTTGGCGCCCGCTGACTGGTTGCGGAGCAGCCGGTTCGCCGACCCGCTGTTGGCGAGGTAGAGATCGAGGTCGCCGTCGCCATCGTAGTCGCCCCACGCCACGCCCACGCCGAAGCCCGCATCGGCGAACGGGGTGCCGCCCGCGATGTCTACGAACGCGCCGCCGTCGTTGCGGAACAGTTTGTTCGCCGAGCCGAACTCAGCGAGGTACAGGTCGAGGTCGCCGTCGTTGTCGAAGTCCCCCCACGCCGCGCCACGTCCGTTGCCGGCGTCGGCGAGCGGGGTGCCGGCCGCCACGTCCACGAACGTGCCGCCGTCGTTGCGGAACAGCCGGTTGGCCATCCCCAGGAAGTTGACCAGGTAGAGGTCGAGGTCGCCGTCGTTGTCGACGTCCCCCCACGCCGCGGCGCGGCCCGGACCGGCGTCTGCGAGCGGCGTGCCCGCCGCGACGTCCACGAACCTGCCGCCGTCGTTGCGGAACAGCCGGTTCGGCTCGCCGAAGTTGACCAAGTAGAGGTCGAGATCGCCGTCGTCGTCAGAGTCGCCCCAGGTCGCGGCCTGGCCGCTGCCCGCGTCTGCGAGCGGCGTGCCCGCCGCGACGTCCAGGAACGAGCCGCCGCCGTCGTTGCGGAACAACCGGTTCGCCGAGCCGTCGTTGGCGAGGTAGAGGTCGAGGTCGCCGTCGTTGTCGACGTCGCCCCACGCCACGCCGCGGCCGTTGCCGTCGTCGCCGAGCGGGCCGCTCGTGGCGTCCACGAACGTGCCCCGGTCGTTCCGGAACAGCCTGTTGGCGGAGCCCGCGTTGGCCAGGTAGAGGTCGAGGTCGCCGTCGTTGTCGTAGTCCCCCCACGCCACGCCCGCGCCCGAGCCCGGGTCGCCGAGCGGGCCGCGGGTGGCGTCCGTGACGCCGCTCTCCTTCACGGTGACCACCCGGTCCACCGCGGGAGGGCTCACCGGCTGCGCGATCCCGCTCGGCCACCGCACCTCGAGCTGGTCGATCACCGTCGCCGCCCCCAGGCCGAACGAGGCCACCAGGGCGTCCTGCGACCCACCGCCCGAGCCGCCCGAGATCTCGCGGATGCGGCTGACTCCGCCCGCCGTCACCACCACCCTCGCCCCGATCCCCGCGCGGTTGGACACGGTTCCCTGGAGCTTCACCTCGAGCCAGTGGTTACCGCCCGCCGCCTCGTTGCGGAGCAGCTTGTTCGCCGAGCCGGAGTTGGCGAGGTAGAGGTCGAGGTCGCCGTCGCCGTCGAAGTCCCCCCACGCCACGCCCTGCCCGTTGCCGGGGTCGGCCACCGGGGTGCCCACCCCCACGTGCACGAACGCGCCGCCGTCGTTGCGGACCAGCCAGTTCGCCTGGCCCTCGCAGACGTAGTAGAGGTCGAGATCGCCGTCGTTGTCGTAGTCGCCCCAGGCCGCCGCCATGCCATTGAGGATCACGAACAGATCGCCTATCGGGGCGTTCACGAACATGCCGCCGCCATCGTTGCGGAACAGCATGCTCGCCTGATGGTAGTTGAGGAGGAAGAGGTCGAGGTCGCCGTCGTTGTCGTAGTCGCCCCAGGACGCGCTGCGCCCCGGGCCGAGCCACCCGCCGCGCAGCGCGGTGCTGGTGACGTCCACGAACGTGCCGCCCCCATCGTTGCGGAACAGCTTGTTCTCCTTGCCGCTGTTGACGAGGTAGAGGTCGAGATCCCCGTCGTTGTCGTAGTCCCCCCAGGCCGCGCACTGCCCCGGGCCCGCGTCGCCGAGCAGGCCGCTGGTGGCGTCCGCGAACGTGCCGCCGCCCAGGTTGTGCAGCAGCTTGTTGGCTTGGTTGAAGTTGACGAGGTAGAGATCGAGCTTGCCGTCGTTGTCGTAGTCGGCCCACGCCGCGGCGACACCGTCGCCCGTGTCGCCGAGCGGGCCGCTCGTGACGTCCGCGAAGATGCCGCTGCCGTAGTTGCGGAGGAGCTGGTTCGCGGAGCCCGCGTTCACCAGGTACAGGTCGAGGTAGCCGTCGTTGTCGTAGTCCCCCCACGCCGCGCCCGAGCCGTCGCCGGTGTCGCCGAGCGGTCCGCTGGTGGCGTCCACGAAGACCCCGTTGGCGTCGTTGCGGAACAGCTTGTTCGCCGAGCCGTAGTTGGCGAGGTAGAGGTCGAGATCGCCGTCGTTGTCGTAGTCGCCCCACGCCACGCCCGAGCCGTTGCCGGTATCGCCGAGCGCGCCGCTGGTGGCGTCGGCGAATGGGGCCATCCCCTGGGGGCGCGACGGCGTCGCGAGGGTCGTGGCGAGGATCAGGCAGCCGCACTGGGCGAGGAGCGCGGCCAGACGGAAGCGGGCGGGGGCCCGCGGCGATCCGCCGGTGCGTGGCTCTGTCGACATCCGGGGCTCCAGGCGAACGGACGGTTCCCAACCCTGGGACAGACGAGCGTCGCACGCCGCGATTCGCGGCGTCCACGAATAAAAGACGGCCCCGGGCTCCGCCCGCGCGCCGGAGGCCGGTGCCGCAGCGCAGCGGGCGGCGAGCGGGGCCGGCCCGAAGGCCTTCGTATTCGCGGTCTTGCGGAGCCCGTCTCGCAGCCCGGCTCAGTTCGAGCGGTAGTTGCCGAACGTGAGCTCGATGCCGAAGTCGTGATCCTTGAGCAGCGCGATGACGCTCTGGAGATCGTCCTTGTTGGGCGAGGACACGCGCACCGTGTCGCCCTGGATCGCGGCCTGCACCCGCTTGAGCTTCGCCTCCTTGATGTGCTTGGCGATCGCGCGCGCCATGTCGGCGGTCAGGCCGTCCTGGATCTCGATCGCCTGGCGAACGCTCGCGGCCGCCGCCGGCTCCACCGCGCCGGGCTTGAGGTTCTTGAGCGGAACCTGCCGCCGCACCATCTTGGACTGGAGCGCATCCCACATCGCCTTGAGCTTGAACTCGTCGGGGGCGCTGAGGGCGATGCGCTTGTCCTTTTCGTTCAGCTCGATGGCGACCTTGAGTCCCTTGAAGTCGTAGCGTTGCGTGATCTCCTTGGTGGCCTGCTCCACGGCATTGCGGACCTCCATGAAGTCCACGCCGGTGGTGACGTCGAAAGAGCTGGTGCTCGCCACGAATGCCTCCTGGTTAGGGTGCCTGGCGCCGGCGGCGCGTGCGCGTGCGCGGCGCCCCGTCGGGAGCGGGGACCTCGAGGGCGCGCGCGAGCGGGCCGCCACGCAGCACCTCGCGCCGCAACGCCTCGAGTCCGCGCCGTTGCGCCTGCCACAGGAAGCGTGCCGCCGCGTCCCGCGCCGTGAGAAAGCGGTGCGCATCGTGCTCGCTCGACAGGCGCACCACGTCGCGCGCCCCCACCTCGGCGGCGAAGAGCGGCAGCGCCGTGACGGCGTCGGCTTCGGAATCGTAGAACAGGGTGAGGGTTTCGAGCGCCCACCAGCGCCGCGGCTCGAGCCCGGTCTCCTCGAGCACCTCGCGCGCCGCGGCGGCCAACGCCGTCTCGCCGCGTTCCTGCCGCCCGGTCACCGGTTGCCAGACGCCGCCGAGGGAGCGTCCCGCGCTCCGCCGCAGCGCCAGGTGCTCCACGCGGCCCCCGCGGCGGCGGAACACGTAGACCTCGACGTGGGTGCAGGCGAAGGTCGGCACGGCGGCGGAGGATAGGGCGAAGCCGCCCCACCGCCAAGCCGGCCTCTGGGAGCAGATTCGGGCGATTCGACTTAGGGTTGGCCCGCGGGACCGCGCCGGCCCTCGATCGCGGGCGGGCCGCGGCGAAACTGTCCCCTTTGCGGCGGTTCCGGGCAGTTTCGGGTGCAGTTTCGGGTTGACCCCTCGCGGGCGTTTCCTTACAGTGGCGCGCCGGTCGGCAGGCGTTGAATCCGCGTTGGTTCCCGGCCGCTTGTGAAAGTTTTCACGGGGGCGGTCGCGATGCCGGTTTCAGGCGGGCAGGATCCCCGATTCCAGGGGATGCGGACCGCGGGTCTGCTGCTGGCCATCCCGACGTTGCTCATCGTTTCACCTCTCGCCGGTTTCTTCCTCGGTGGTTGGCTGGACCGGTTGTTCGGCACCCCGCCGTGGCTCGCGATGATTGGCCTGGTCCTGGGCTTCGCCGCCGCCGGGCGCGAGGTGTACCGCATCTACCGCCTGTACCTGGCCGAAGAGGAAGAGGAGCGCAAGAAGCGCCGTTGACCCCCGCGTCCGGCGCCACCGACACGATGGGACTCGAATTCCTCTCGCGCGTGCGCCGCGCCACCCTCTGGCTGGGTGGGATCGCGGGGCTGCTGTTCGCGACCTACCACGCGCCCGCCGTGGGCCTCGGGTTGGCCGCCGGCGCGGCGTGGTCGCTGGTGAATCTCTTCCTCATCGAGACGCTGGTCGTCGTGCTCACCGGTCCCGCGCGCGGCACGCCCGCGACGCTGCGGCCGCTGGGCCTGGCGCTCGGCGGGATGCTCCTGCTGTTCGCCGCGGGAGCGGCGCTGCTCCGGTTGCTGCCGCCGATGGCGCTGGTCGCGGGCTTCGTCCTGCCCTTCGTGGTGCTCACGCTCAAGGCTGCGGCGCTGCTGCTGATGCAGACCCCGCTATGGCGCCTGCTCGCGGGCAGCCCCCGGCGCACGGGCTTGGTGGCGCTCGGACTGGGCGCCGTGCTGTGGGCGGTGATCGCGGCCTGGCCGTTGCCCGCAGCGTCGCCCGCCGGGGCGACCGGCGGACACGCGGCACCCGCGGCGGCCGCGAGCGTCGCAGAACACGGGGTCGCGGAGTCCGGGGCTACGGAGCACGGGGCCACGGGCACGGCGGCCGAGCACGGGGCGACCGCCGGGCCCGAGAAGTTCCCGAGCTTCATCACCATCATCGCCCGGGCATTCCCCGACCAGGCGTGGTCCCACTGGCTCCACGAGTGGGAGACCATCATCTTCGCGTTCCTGATTGGCGCCATCCTGAGCCTGGTGGCCTGGGCCGCGAGCCGCGACGCGCGCATGATCCCCGGTCGGCTCCAGAACGCAGTCGAGATCGCGGTGGAGTGGCTGAACGATTTCGTCGTCGGCATCCTCGGCCCCAAGCACGGCCGGCGGTTCGTTCCGTTTCTCGGCACGCAGTTCATCTACATCTTCGCGATGAACCTGTTCGGGCTGATCCCGTTCATGGACTCGCCGACGTCGAGCCTCAACGTCACCGTGGCGCTCGCGGTCGTGGTCTTCCTCTACGCGCAGTATCTGGGCCTGCGGGAGCTCGGCCCCCTCGGCTACGTCGACCACATGGCCGGCACCCCGCGCTCGCTGGTCGGCTGGTCGCTGGTGCCGCTCATGCTGCCGATCCACGTGCTGGGCGAGTTCGCCAAGCCGATCTCGCTCTCGGCGCGACTGTTCGGCAACATCTTCGGCGAGGACATGCTGCTGGTCGCGTTCGCCTCGCTCGGGATCACGGTGATGGCCTTCACCCATCTGCCCTTCGGACTGCCGCTGCAGTTCCCGTTCCTGTTCCTGGCCTTGCTCACCAGCGGGCTCCAGGCGCTGGTGTTCACGGTGCTGAGCACCATCTACTTCCTGCTCATGCTCCCGCACGAGGAGCACGCGGGGCACAACGCAGTCGTTCACCAGTCACCCTAAAACCGGAGGAGGGTTCCATGAACTTCCAGGCAGCGCTCGCGCTCGGTCTTCCGCTCGGCATCGGCATCGCCGCCATCGGCTCGGGCATCGGCCTCGGCCTGATCGGCCAGGGGGCGATGCAGGCCATCGGCCGCCAGCCGGAGGCCACCGCCCGGATCCAGCTGGCGATGATCATCGTGGCCGCGCTCGCCGAGGCGCTCACGATCTACGCGTTCGTGACCATGTTCATGCTCTCGCCCAAGATCGGCGGCTGATCCCGCACGGTGAACCGCGCGCGGCGACCGTCGCGCGCAGGGAGTCGCGATGAACCTGATCGACATCCGCCAAGTCGTCACCCAGGCTCTGGGCTTCCTGCTGCTGGTCTGGGTCATGCGCCGCTGGGCGTGGACGCCGCTGCTCGGCATGCTCGACGCGCGGCGCGAGCGCATCGCCGCGGAGTTCCGCGAAGCGGAGCGGCTCCAGGCCGAGGCCCAGGAGACCCGGGGCCGTTACGAGCAGGAGCTGCGCGGGATCGAGGCCCAGGCCCGCCTGCGGTTGAACGAGGCGGTCACCGAGGGCCAGCGCGTCGCGGCCGAGATGAAAACCCAGGCGCAACAGGAGGCCGCCCGGCGCCTGCAGCGGGCCGAGGAGGACATCGGGCGCGAGCGGGAGAAAGCGAAGGAGCTGCTCAAGGCGCAGGTCGTGCACCTCTCGATCCGCACCGCCGAGAAAATCCTGCGACAGAAGATCGACGATGCCACGCAGCGCAAGCTGGTGGGCGACTTCGTGGACGAGGTGGGGACGCTGCGGTGAGGGATTCCGCGATCGCCGCGCGTTACGCCCACGCGCTGTTCCTGGTCACCGAGCGGCACGGCCAGACCGCCCGCGCGCTCGAGGATCTGCTCGAGCTGCGGCCTCTGGTCGCGCCGCACAGCCGGCTGGGGCGCTTCCTCGCGTTCCCGCAGGTGCGCCTCGCCGACAAGCGCGAGGTCCTGGGCAAGGCGCTCGAGGGGCGCGTGCTGCCGTTGATCATCGTGTTCCTGGTCCTGCTCCTGCGTAAGAAGCGACTGCGCGACTTCGACACCATCGTGCAAGAGTTCGAGTCGCGGGTGGAGCGGTCCCAGGGAATCCAGCGGGCGCAGGTCGTCAGCGCGGCGCCCCTGACCGAGACCGAGCGCACGCGGCTGCACCAGGAGCTCGAGCGCTTCACCGGTGGCGGGATCAAGCTCACGAGCGCCATCGACCCCGAGTTGATCGGGGGCGCGCTGGTGCGGATCGGCGACCGCGTGGTGGACCGCTCGGTGAGCACCCTGCTGCGCACCGTCGAGAAGGAGCTGCTGGAAGTGAGCGTGTGATCGTGATGCGTCGTTCTTCGACTCTCAGACATCGGGGTTGGCCTTCATGAGCTTTCGACCGGAAGAAGTGAGCGCCGTGCTGGCGCGGGAACTGGAGCGCTACGAGGCGAAGATCGAGACCAAGAGCGTCGGCACCGTGCTCTCGGTCGGCGACGGTATCGCGCGGCTTTGGGGCCTCGAGGACGCCATGGCCGGCGAGCTGCTCAAGTTCCCCGGCGAGATCGTCGGCATGGTGCTCAACCTCGAGGAGGACAACGTCGGCGCGGTGTTGTTGGGGTCCGACAAGAACATCAAGGAGGGGGACCGTGTCGAGCGCACCGGGCGCATCGCCTCGGTGCCGGTGGGCAGGACGATGATCGGCCGCGTGGTCAACGCGATCGGCCAACCGGTGGACGGCAAGGGCCCGACGGGGTCGGACCACTTCCGCAACATCGAGTTCACGGCCCCGAGCGTGGTGGAGCGCCAGCCGGTGAAGGAGCCGCTCCAGACCGGCATCAAGGCGATCGACTCGATGATCCCGATCGGGCGCGGGCAGCGCGAGCTGATCATCGGCGACCGGCAGACCGGGAAGACCGCGATCGCGCTCGACACGATCATCAATCAGAAGGGCGGCGACGTCACCTGCATCTACGTCGCGATCGGCCAGAAGGAGTCCACGGTCGCCAACGTGGTCGCCACGCTCGAGAAGTACGGGGCGATGGAGTACACGATCGTCGTCACCGCCTCGGCCTCGGAGCCCGCGCCGCTCCAGTACATCGCCCCCTACGCCGGGCTGGCGATGGGCGAGGAGTTCACCTACCAGGGCGGGCACGTGCTGTGCGTCTACGACGACCTCTCGAAGCACGCCCAGGCCTACCGGCAGCTCTCGCTCCTGCTGCGGCGCCCGCCCGGGCGCGAGGCCTATCCGGGCGACGTCTTCTACCTCCACTCGCGACTGCTCGAGCGCGCGTGCAAGCTGTCGGACGAGAAGGGTGGCGGCACGCTCACCGCGCTGCCGTTCATCGAGACCCAGGCTGGTGACGTCTCGGCCTACATCCCGACCAACGTCATCTCGATCACCGACGGCCAGATCTTCCTCGAAGCGGACCTGTTCTATGCCGGCGTGCGGCCGGCGATCAACGTGGGCATCTCGGTGTCGCGGGTCGGCGGCAACGCCCAGATCAAGGCGATGCGCTCGGTGGCGGGCCGGCTGCGCCTCGACCTTGCGCAGTACCGCGCGCTCGCAGCATTCGCCCAGTTCGGCTCCGACCTCGACAAGGCGACCCAAGCGCAGCTCACCCGCGGCGAGCGCATGGTGGAGCTGCTCAAGCAGGACCAGTTCACGCCGATGGCGGTCGAGCGGCAGGTGATCTCGATCTTCACCGGCACCCAGGGCCATCTCGACGACCTGCCGGTGGAGGCGGTGCGCAAGTTCGAGTCGGAGTTCCTCGCCTTCGTGGAACAGAGCTTCCCCGAAGTGCCCCACAACATCCGCACCAGCAAACAGCTGTCCGAGAGCGACGCCGCGCGCCTCACCGCCGCCGTCAAACAGTTCAAGGCCGGGTTCAAGGCTTGATCCGATGAGCTCGCTCCGCACGCTGCGCCGGCGCATCCGCTCGGTGCAGAATACCCAGCAGATCACCAAGGCGATGGAGATGGTCGCCGCGGCGAAGCTGCGACGCGCCCAGGCGCGGGCGCTCGCGGCGCGTCCCTACTCGGCCAAGATCACCGAGATGCTGGGCAATCTCGCCGGCGCCGCCGGGGATCTCGAGCACCCGCTGTTCAAGATGCGCGAGGTGAAGCGCACGGCACTGGTGCTGGTCACCTCGGACCGGGGGCTGTGCGGCGCCTACAACGCGAACCTAATCCGCGCCGCAGAGCAGCGGCTGCGCGCGGATGCCACCGGGGCGACGCGGCTCTACCTCGTCGGGCGCAAGGCGCGCGACTACTTCCGCCGCCGCCGCTACCCGACCCTGCGCACGATCACTCCGGTGCCGGCCGAAGCGCAGCTCGACTTCGCGCGCGAGATGACGCAGGACCTCATCGGCCGCTTCGTCTCGGGGGAGGTGGACCGGGTCGAGCTGATGTTCACGCGGTTCATCTCCGCCCTGCGCCGCCGGATCGTCGTCGAGACCTACCTGCCGATCGCGGGCGGAAAGGCCGACGGGTCGCCGCGCGGGGGCGAGGCGATCTTCGAGCCGGACGCCGAGGCCATCTTCGGCGAGCTGCTGCCGCGCTACGCCGCCGCCAAGCTGTTCGCGGCCCTGGCGGACGCGCTCGCCTCGGAGCACTCGTCGCGCATGATCGCGATGGGCTCGGCGCGCAAGAATGCCGGTGAGCTGATCGATCTGCTCGTGCTGCAACGCAACCGCCTGCGCCAGGCGGTCATCACCAAGGAGCTGCTCGACATCGTCGGCGGCGCCGAAGCCCTTCACTAGGGTTCCGTCCCAGGAGGAGCTTGTCCACGAAGGTGCCCGCCGCGCCCGGCGGGCAAGACGCGACGACGAAGTCGTATCGTCGAGATACGTCGAGGAGGAGCAACGCAGCCCGCCGGGATGCGGCGGGCGCCGACTGGCAAGCTCCTCCTGAGACGGAACCCTAGGAGCCGACCCATGGCCAACGCGCGGGGAGACCGCAAGAAGACCGGAGCAGGACGCGACGAGGCGTCGCCGCGCGATGCGTCGAGCCAGGATCACGACCGTGCAGGTGACGGGGCGGGCCCGCTCGACACCAGGAAGGACCAGCGCATGAACGCCGGAAAAGTCGTGCAGGTGATCGGGCCCACGGTGGACGTCGAGTTCGATCCCGACAAACTGCCGCGGCTTCTCAACGCGATCAAGATCGACGACGAGAAGCGGAACATCCACCTGACGGTGGAGGCCGCGCTGCACCTGGGCGACAACGTCGTGCGCTGCATCGCGATGAGCTCCACCGACGGCCTGGTCCGCGGCATGACGGCGCTCGACACCGGGGCGCCGATCACGGTGCCGGTCGGCGAGACCGGCCTCGGACGCATCTTCAACCTGCTGGGCGAGCCCATCGACGGCAAGGGCCCGATCAAGGCCGAGAAGATGTATCCGATCCACCGGCCCGCGCCGAGTTTCGAGGACCAGGAGACCTCGATCGAGATCTTCGAGACCGGCATCAAGGTGGTGGACCTGCTCGCGCCTTATCAGAAGGGCGGCAAGGTCGGCCTGTTCGGCGGCGCGGGCGTCGGCAAGACGGTCGTGCTCCAGGAGTTGATCCGCAACATCGCCACCGAGCACGGCGGCTTCTCGGTGTTCGCCGGCGTCGGCGAGCGCACGCGCGAGGGCAACGACCTCTACCTCGAGATGACCCACTCGGGGGTGATCTCCAAGACGGTGATGGTGTTCGGCCAGATGAACGAGCCGCCGGGGGCGCGGCTGCGCGTCGGGCTCACCGGGGTGACGATGGCCGAGTTCTTCCGCGACGAGCGCGGGCAGGACGTGCTGCTGTTCATCGACAACATCTTTCGCTTCACCCAGGCGGGGAGCGAGGTGTCGGCGCTGCTCGGGCGCATGCCGAGCGCGGTCGGCTACCAGCCCACGCTCGGCACCGAGATGGGGGCGCTGCAGGAGCGGATCACCTCGACCAAGAAGGGGTCGATCACCTCGGTGCAGGCGATCTACGTGCCGGCGGACGACCTGACCGACCCGGCGCCAGCGGCGGCGTTCTCGCATTTGGACGCGACGACCGTGCTCGACCGCGGCATTTCGGAGCGCGGCATCTATCCCGCCGTGGACCCGCTGGCCTCGACCTCGCGCATCCTCGACCCGCGCATCGTCGGCGAGGAGCACTACGCGGTCGCGCGTGGCGTGCAGAAGATCCTGCAGCGCTACAAGGACCTCCAGGACATCATCGCGATCCTGGGAATGGACGAGCTGAGCGAGGAGGACAAGCTGATCGTGGCGCGCGCGCGCCGGATCGAGCGCTTCCTCTCGCAGCCGTTCTTCGTCGCCGAGGTGTTTACCGGTCGACCGGGCAAATACGTGAAACTCCAGGATTCCATCAAGGGCTTCAAAAAGCTGGTGGACGGCGAGTTGGACGATTTGCCGGAGCAGGCGTTCTACATGTGTGGGACCATCGAAGAGGCGATGGAGAACGCGGAGCAAATGACGGCGGAGGTCTAGCAGGAGTCGGTTCGGCGGGCCGGGAGATCGCACAGCATCGACCGGGATAGCGGCCGCCCCGCGCCCGCGCGAACCGTAGACCGGAGACGGACGCATGGCCACGGAGTTCGAGCTCTGCATCCTCACCCCCGAGAAGACGGTGTTCGAGGGGGCGGTGGAGTACGTCGAGGTGCCGGGCACGGAAGGCTACATGGGCGTGCTCGCGCACCACGCGGCGCTGGTCACCGCACTCGCCGACGGCACCCTCAAGGTGCGCCACGCCGGCGGTCGCGAGGAATCCATGCGCGTGGGTGGGGGCTTCTTCGAGGTCTCGAACAACCGCGCCACGGTGCTCGCCGACGCGATCGAGGAAGCCGCCGGCGCGTAGCGACGCCGGCGACCGCCGGTCCGAGCCGGCGCGGTCGCGCGGGGGTCCTATCGGAGACCCGCCCTCCCGAGCGCCGCGCGTAGTTCGGTTTCCGGCCGCACGCCGACGTAGTGCGCCACGATCTTCCCCTTGCGGTCGATGACCACGAGCGTGGGGATGCCCACGACGTGGTACAGATTGCCGACCTCGCCCTTCGCGTCGAGCAGCGTCGTCGTCGTGTAGCCGGACTTGCGCATGAACGCGCCGGCCGACTTCGCCGACTCGCGCTCGTTGACCGCGAACACCACCAGCCCCCGGCTGCGGAACTCGGTCAGGAGCTTGTCCACCGCGGGCATCTGGATGCGGCACGGCCCGCACCAGGTGGCCCAGAAGTCGAGCATCACGACCTTCCCGCGATAGGATTCGAGCGCGTGGATCTTTCCCGCGAGGTCCGGCAGGGAGAAATCGGTCGCGATCCGGCCGCTGAGGTCGACCTCTTCGGGGCCGAATCGCTTCACTTCCTTGGCGCCGGCCGGGGGGGAGAACGCGAACAGGCTGTCCGGCACCGGCTGATCCAGATCGACCCGGTCGTAGACGACCGTCTCGAGGCGCTCGATCCTGGCGCCGGCTCCCGACTCCACGGTCCGAACCTGGTGCTCGAGAACGACGAATCGTTCCTTGTCGATCCAGAAGCTCCGGACCGGCGCGTCGTCCCCGCCCTGGTAGGTCACCTCGAGTACGTAGCACTCGCGCTGACCTCCGCCGAAGGGCAGGTAGTCCACCGGCCGCATCCGCACGGCGGCCACGGTCATCCCCACCCCGCGGTAGTTCGCGAGCAGGGCGCTACCGAAGCTGATGCGCATGCCAGCGCCCCCGCCGGCGTCGGGGTCGAGGATGTCGGGGCGGCTGACCGGCAGGTGCTGGTACTGCTCGAGCGCCGGGTAGTAGGTCCAGGTCTGCGAGCCGTCCGAGACCTGCACCATGCCGGATCGGGGATCCGTCAGCTCATCGCGGGTGCGGCCGAAGCGGGCGGCCGCGACGACGAAGGGCGACTCGAATGCGTCCTGTCCCCCGGAGGGGATGGTCTCGACACGGATCCTGCCGGAGAGATGGACGCTTTGCAGAGTGCGGTAGGTCTCGCCCACCCGATCCAGGATGCCCTGCTCGTAGGCGGGAACGTCGGCTCGCACCAGGGCGGGCAGCGACAGGCCCAGCAGCATGAGGCAGCGGCACGCTCGGAGATCCATCGTATCCTCCGCGGGCGATGATGGCAGAAGCGGGCGGTCCGTGCCACTTGCGGGCGAACCGTACGGTCGTCCGGGCCGGCGGATCTCGGGGCCCC
>Ga0154739_1111_pt1 | contig 52866 bp, 66 predicted proteins | sample Rifle2008BG16ft_FD_105747 | JGI IMG/M metagenome (GOLD analysis project Ga0154739, IMG submission 105747) | Candidatus Eisenbacteria bacterium RBG_16_71_46 | reverse complement strand
ACGAGCCACGAGCCACGAACCACTAGAGCGCAATTCCCGCCGCCCAGGATGCGATCGCGGCGCGCAGCGCGTCGCCGCCATTGTCCGGCGCGGAGTGCTTCGGATGCACCCCGTCGTCCGTCCAGGCGCCTCCGGTCACCTTCCAGCGGTTGCTGTCCTGGGCGTTGTCCACGACCAGGTTCGGGTCCCAGTAACCGTCAAACGGCGTCGGCGTGGTCCTCACCCAGGTGTTGAAGTCTCGCCAGCGCTGCGTGATCGTGCCGCTCCACTTGTCGGACTGGTTTTCAAGAGTGGCCCAGCTGTCCGTCGACGTCGTGGCCGGTAACAGGGAGGCCAGATAGACCTCAACTCCCCTGGCCTTGTACAGGTTGGCGATCGTCTGGCAGTCCGCCTGGAGCTGTGCGAGCGTCCGGCTGTTGTTCAGATCGTTATAGCCATACCAGAGCAGAAGATGCGAACATACCTCCGAGATCATGCTCCGGAGCAGCCGGTTGGCCCGGAGCGCGTAATACTGCGCCCGCTCGCCGGTGTTGCCGCAGTTGACGTAGGCCAGGGTATCGGCCAGGCCCCGCCCGATATACATGCCCGGTATGCTGTCCCCCACGATCGCCCAGGACGGAATGAGGACCTGGCCGCCCGTGTTGCCGAGAATGGCGGACGGGAAGATACCGCCGACGCCCTGATTGGCCGGGATATCGGTCGTATCGCAGTAGTCGACGCCGTACTGGTAGTAGTCCGGCCCGCCGGTCAGGATGCCGGCGTTGGTCTGCCAGACCTCGCCGCCACCGACCAGGACGTAGGTTCGGACATAGAAGTACTCGCCCGCGGCGATGTAGATGTCCTCGTCCGGGTCGGTGATCATCCAGCCAGTGAGGTCGGTAGTGCCCAGGCTGGTAGGCCTGGCTCCGGACACATAGAGCGGGATGACCGTTCCGACCGGGTACTCAATGCTGCACTTAACGCTGATGGCGTTGCCCGGCGCGACCTCTCCGGCTCCGACGTTATTGCCGTAGTTGGCGATGATGACGCGGGGAGAGTAGTATGGTGTGATCGCCTTGTGGCGCGTCCGGTAGATGGCGCTGGTCTGCCCGGTGATCTGGCTGTATTTCTGCAGGTAACACTTGTCGGCTACAGGACGGTAACGCTCCCCCACCCGCGTATGGCGCATCGCCCGCGTGACCGCCGCATCCAGGGTCGCCAGGTTCCCCGTCAGTGCGTTCAGCTGCGCCGCCGTGGCAGTGACCACCGTGCCGGCCCCCGCTCCCAGGGAGAGCGCCGCCGTGTGCAGCTCGTCGATCTCCTTGCTCGCGCCCAGCACGACCGCCTTGCCCGCCGCCGCCTGGCCCGCTGTCACGCCGTCCAGCACATCCACTTCCGCCCGCGAAAGCGCCGCAGAGGACTGCGCGACGTAGGAGGCCGCAGCGCCCGGATCGGGCACGTGAACGGTCGTCGCCTGGCCCATCGCGTCCGCCAGCAGCGTGACGACCGTGTCGCCCGTCTGGTTGGCGCAGGCCAGCGTGAGCTTGCCCTTCGCCTCCGTCGCGGGGAATACGTCCACGCTCCCGGCCACGCCCGAAGCGCCCGCGTCGATGTTGACGGCGTCCAGGTCGCGGAAGTCGCCGATGTCCTTGTCGGCATCCACGACGACGGCCTTGCCGGCCGCCACGGTCCCGGCGGTCACCCCGCCGGACTTGTTGATCTCGTCTGCCGTCGCGGTGACCTGCGTGCCGGCCAGCTTGAGCGCGCCCCCGCTCTCGACGTCCAGCTCACCGCCGCTCTCGACGTCAATGGAGCCGCCGGCAGCCACGACCTGGCGGTCGCCGCCCTGCTCATGATAGATCTTCCGTTGATAGGTGCTCATTGGAGAATCCAGGTTGTGGGGTGTAGGGTGTAAGGAAACGGCTTGTGACGTGTCACTACTCCCTATACCCTACTCCCTACTCCCTGCCTTTACGCCGTGCCTTCCGCCGGCGCGCTGTGGCACTCGGCGGAGATCACCGTGGTGTCCTGTGTGATCGGCGCGTCGGCCGGCAGGTACAGTTCCGCCAGGATGAAGTCCACGACCGCGTTCTGCGTGCCCCGGTCGATCACGACATCCAGGTACCGCTTCTGCGGATGGTAGATGTCTATGATCGCGACCTGGTTGTCGTCATCGTCCGCGACTGTGATCCCCGATCCCTCGATGTCCGAGTAGGCGTCCGTCGCGGCGTCGTCCGTGGACTGCTGCGCCTTGACGCTCGTCACGGCCCCGCTGGTAATCGCCCCGAAGCCGATGAGGAACCGTACACCAGCGTAACCCAGCGTGTCCAGTCCCTCGCTGGTCAGGTCGCTCGTTCCCGCCGTGCCGGTGTAGGTGCTCGTGCCGTCCAGCGGCAGCCGCACCGTCTTGCAGTTCTTGCTCAGGTTGTGCATGATGTTTCTCCTCTATCAGGAAGCCGGAAGTCGGGAGTCCGGTGTCGGAAGAGGTTCTCCCGTATTCCGTCTTCCGACTTCCGAATTCACTCGCCGCTCGCCGCGGTCTACGTGGCGACCTTCTGGACCTTCATCGCCCAGGGCTTGGCGACCTTGCCGCCGAACCTTAGCCGGCCGACCAGCTCGATCTGGTTGCGCTTGGCCTTCGTCTCCCGCAGCACCTGGATCGAGAAGCCGATCCGCTGCACCAGGTAGTAGCCCATCGGATCGCCGAAGATGATCGGGTAGGCGTTGGCCGCCACCGCCGGCATGAACTCCGAATAGGCAGGCGGGAAGCCGAGCAGGTCGCGGTTGAGGATCGGGCGGGCCAGCCGGTTGTCCTGGCTGCCCATGCTCCACAGGTAGTTCCCCTCGCCGTCTTTCAGCTTGGTGATGGCCTTCGCGGTGGACAGCCAGTTCATGATGAAGCGCGCGTTGCGCAGGTACTGCGGCGCAAGCCCGAAGGCCAGGTCCAGGATGCCGTCGGCGGTCAGCGCGTCAGCCACGCCGGAGACGATGTACTGCGGCTCGTCGCCGGTGGCGCTGGACGACGGGTTCTTCAGGATGCCGCTCGCCTGCCCGACGCCCGTCCCCCGAAGGATGCGGTAGTCCTGCTCCAGATCGACCGTCTCCTGGTAGATCTCCCGCAGGAACGCCTCGACGTCGACGGCCGCGTCCTCCAGCATGTCGTTGGTGATGCTGGAGGAGAGCATGGCGGTGTAGACGTCTATCCGCAGCTCTCCGGTGGCCGGATCGGTCGTGTCGATGGTCGTGTCCGCGTCCGGGATCTCGCCCGGGTAGGTGACCCGCACGCCGGTTGAGTACAGGACCGCGTTGGCGTCGTCATCCGCATTGCCGGTGTAGCGGACCTTCGGGAAGATCTTCGCGTCGCGGGCCGTCTGCCAGCGACGCACCAGGCTGGAGATGACCAGCGGCGTCGGCTCGCGCCGGATGATGTCCAGCGTCCAGTCCGGGGGTACAAAATACCCGCCCTGGTCGTCGATGCCTTCCTGGAGCGCCTTCATGTTGTCGTTCGACAGGTTGCGCTCGCCGCGCAGAATGTAGCCCCCGAAGGCTTCCTTGTACTCCTTTGTGACCAGGTTCTTGTACTTGGACTGCGCGATCAGGCCGTAGCCGGTGCTCTCGACCACGCCCTTCCTCTCGTCGATCAGCGTCTCGCCGGCATACTCCAGGCCGGTCACTTTAGCCTTGAGCGACGGGTCGTTGAGCCAGGACTGGTAGGACGTAAACGACCCTTTCAGGGCCTCCTGGGCGTTGAGGGCCTCTATCTCGGTCCGGATGCTCTTCAGTTCCCCCTGGATCGCCTCCGCGCGCGCCAGCTCCTCCGTTGTCAGCCCGTCCGCCTTCTCGGATAACATCTTCAGCTCGGCGAGCAGGGTCTCCGCCTGCTCCAGGAGCTGCTTCTTTCTCGGATTCATCGTTCTCACTCCATGGCGCCCATGAAAAAGGCCCGGCTCCGAAGAGTCGGACCGTCCACGGGCTTCTGTTTCGTTTCGTCAGAGAGGGAGTGACTCTAATCGGATGTTCGTTGCCGTTGACCTTCCCCGACACCCGACACCTGTCACCCGCCGTATAGCGCCGCGCGCTCCAGGGCCTCCGCTTCGCGCAGGATCACCTGCGCCAGGTCCGGGCGGGACGCGCGGGTCGCCACCGTCTCGGTCAGCGCGTCGATGGCGGCCCGTACCTCTGCCAGCCGCTTCTTGCGCTCCCCCGAGAGCGTGCGTCCGTCTCGGGCGCGCAGGGCCAGGATCACCTTGCCGCGCGCCGTCACAGTCTCGACGGCCGCAAGCGCCGTCCCGATCTGCGTCTCAAAGCTCTCCGCCGCAAGCGCGGAGAGAGAAACCTCCTTCGGATCGCGGAAGACCGCCTTCAGGGCCGCCTCGGCCTCTTCCATCGGCTCCATCGCGCCCATCAGGGACTCGATGACCCGGATGGCGATGTCCCGGTACTCGTCAAACGCGCTGCGCAGGAAATCGATCTTCTCCACCAGAGGCGCGTCGGAAGAGAACAGCACATCGGCCACAACGTACCAGAACAGGGTGTCCGTCAGGTCCCGAAGCGCCGCCCAGGTCATGTCGCCCTCGGCGTGTGGCCCCAGATACTGCGCCTTTAGCTCCGCAAGCCTTTCCCTGACACCCGTTACCCGACACCCGTCACCCATCTTGTCCTCCTCCATGCCCGGCATCTGGATCGAGTCATCGTCAAACGCCTCCCGCATCCGCTCGTAGTACCGGGCGATCCGGCTCATCACGGCCTCGCGGTCGTCGTCCGGGATGTCCACTCCGCCCCGCGCGCCGTTCATCACGCCCGCGCAGGAGAATATTCCGCGCGGAATAGCTGTCAGCGTCCCGTCGATCACGTCGGCGAACATCATCTTGTAGCTGCCGAAGTTCTCAGAGGCCGACTCGTCGTACCAGAAAAATGCCTTGCGATACTTCGCGTTGGGCGCGTCCTCCGCGCCGGCCCACTCTCGCACACGCGTGTCGGCCTCGGACTTGCTCCAGGCCCGGTCGCGGTCCGCCAGCGGCAGGTCCATCGCCCCGGTGGCGCCCTTCGCCTCTCGCCTCTGGCCTCTCGCCTCTGGCCTCTCGCCTCTGGCCTCGCCCTTCGCCTCCGTCGCCTCCGCGCTGCGCAGCGCCGGTACCGGCACGACCGAGTCCTCCGCCAGCTCGATCTCGGAGAGCAGGCGGATCTTCGCAAACTGCTTGCTGCGGGCCAGGGCATCCTGCAGTTTGTCCGCCTTGACGACTTTGGGAAGCTCGGTCGCGTACTGGCCGGGATAGAGGACCTTGACGCCCCAGGGCCAGTAGCCGATGGAGCAGAAGACGCCCTTGCCCGCCGCCATCCGCTCCTTGATCTTGGTGCGGACGGCCTGCGCGTCCTCGGTCGAGTGAAACTCACTCGCCACAAACAGGCCGTAGTCGTCCGTATTGGCTTTTACCGGGTATCCGATCAGACCGCCATAGCTCCACTCGTGGGTGTCCGCCGTGAAGCCGCGAGTCAGATACTGCTCCAGGAACTTGTCATAGGCGCCGGGGAGCACGATGTCCCCGGCGTCGTCCAGCTCCCCGAAGACGGACCGATACCCCTCGAAGCCGCCCGGCCCCTCCTCGATCATCTTGAGCTGCGCCAGCGGCAGAAACTTGAACTGCTTCTTCATCGCTCTCTATCCGATTTGCGTTGTCGACGGAACGGCCCGGTCTTACGGACCAGGATCGCCAGCGCCCAGACGTAGAGCGCTGGCAGCCACCAGGGCGCTATCCTCTCCTGACGGCGAAAGTGACCGACGGCCCGGAGGTAGAGCACCGGCAGATACCACCGGGCGATCCGTACATCGACGAATAGCTGCCCGTCCCGAATGTACGAGCCTGACATCTTCACCCATCGCGGCGGTTTCACCGTATGCCCTCACCCTCGCCTTCGACTGCCGTTGCCCTTGCGAGCCACGAGCCACGAATCACGGTCTTTCTAGCCGCTCTCTTCCTGCGGCAGCTTGAAGCCGGTCTCCCCGGTCTCCCGCTCCAGCCAGCACTTGCAGTTGGTCCGGCAGGCCGTGCTCGCGTCGCCGGGGAAGCCGGGAACCGTCGCCGCCGTATACGGGCTGCCGTCGGCCAGCACCGGGCAGTCCGCGCAGTGGTCCACAACGCTGAGCTTCCACCAGAGCACGGTTTCCGGCGGAAGCGTCCGCACCCACGCTTCATTGGCTGTGCCGAGCAGCCGGTCCACGTACATCTCCGCCCGCCGCCCGATGCGCGCCAGGTTGAGCGTGCCGTCCTCCAGCGTGTACTTCCCGCTCTCGATGTCCGCGAGGAAGCTCGCCAAGTACGACTCCTGCTCCGCCATCACGCTCGCGCCAAAGAGCAGGTCGGCCTCGCCAAACGCAGCGGCGCTCCCGGCCAGCGACCGCCCCAGGTAAGCCGCCTGCGCGTGCGCCTCGGAGAGCAGCGTGCGCATGAAGTCCCCGAACTCCGAGACCGACATCGACCCCGCGGCGTCCGCGCCCAGGAAGTCCAGCACCGAGGCCCCGCCCGCTTCGATCAGCGCGATCAACTGTGCGTTCGGATCGTCCGGCGGCCCGTCCTTGCGCTCCGGGAAGAGGGAAGAGGGAAGAGGGAAGAGAAACGACTCGACCGGTCTCACCCTATCGCCCACTCGCCCCATCGCCCACTCGCCCCATCGACTTCTTCCAGACCGCCGCGATGATCTCACGCGCCCGGGCCAGACTGGCATCCCCGACCCCCGGCCCCCGGCCCCCGGTCTCCGTCTTTCCCTCCTGGATCGCCCCGTCCCGGTCGGCGTCTACCGGCGTGCCGCCGCTGCCGCGCGGCGGATAGAGCGCGTCACCCCCCGGCATCTCCGGCAGGCCGACCTTCGCCCGCGCCTCGTTCGGCGTCAGCCACGGACCGCCTACCGCCGCCGTCTGGCGCTGGTAGAGCTTGTCCATGTCCTCCTGGAGCGCCCGCACGTTGCTGTAGTCGCGTCCCAGCTCGTCGCCCGGCCGCGAGAAGAGCACCTGGTCCATAAGCACGTCGGTGATCTGCTCGTCGATCATCGCCTGGCGCTGCATCACGTTCTCGTAGGTGGCGCGCAGAGCCTCGGAGAGGTTGGAGTAGGTCTTGTTGTCCGAGGGCAGCCCCACGGCCATGGGATCGACGCCCTGAGCCGCGCAGATAAAATCGGTCGGGATGCGCCGGATCTTATCCAGCGCCATCTGCTCCGGCGAGTAGCCCGGCGTGGAGACCTCAATCGGGATCGTCGGCACGAGCGGTTCCGCCGCGTCGCTCTCCCGCCACAGTCGCTTCAGCGCCTTCGCCTGGTCAGCGGAGAAGGTGTACCGTTTGTCCTCCGCCAGTTGCTTCGGGCTGATGAGCAGCCGCAGCAGCCCTCCGCTTTTGAGCAGGCTCGCTGAGTAGGTCGCCGCCTCGTTGCTCTCGCAGACCTCCCGCAGCAGCGCCCCCAGGCGCGAGAGGCCGGTGAGCGGACGGCGCGGATCCAGGCCGTCCCGCAGGTGGACAACCTGCCAGGTTTCCAGCTTGACCCGGTAACCGCCCAGATACCACCAGTAGTGGGAGAGCCAGCCGTCCGGTCCGCCGGCTACCGGCTCGACCTGAAAGTGGGGCAGGTAGTGCAGGCCGACCAGCTTGCCCGACTCGGCGAAGAGCCGCAGCCAGTAGGCGTTGCCGTCGACGTCGAGCGACAGGTTCGTTCCGGCCATCAGTTCCCGGCCCCGGTACCAGGGATTGGGGTGCTTCAGCAGCGTGACCAGCGGGTGCTCCGGCGTGACGATCTGCAGCTTCCCCTCGGCGTCCGGGCGGCGCACCACCAGCCGCGCCTCGCCGAAGGTGTCCTCTTTCCACTTCAGGTTGATGCGCACGACCGAGTTGTCCCAGAGGTCGCCCGCCTGGGTCTTCCAGTCGTAGGTCGTGCCGGGCAGCGTGGTCCAGGTCAGCCCGGTGCTGCCGTAGACGCTGGATGCGCCCCGCGGCAGGGAGAGGGCCTTGAGACCCGCGCCGAGACGCTCCCGGATGCGCAGTGCCACCCTACGGCCTCCGCGTCCAGCCGACCACGTAGGCCCATACCAGGGCGAGCGCCAGGACGGCCAGGCCGATGAAAAACAGCCCTCCCGCGACCGCCACCAGGCTTAAAAACAGCGTCGCCGGCCCGCTCATCTTATCGCTCCCTCGCCGCTGCCGTTACGAGCCACGAACCACGATCCACGAACCACGAACCTACACAATCTCAATCGCGATCTCCTCGTCAAACAGGTAGTCCGGCCCGCAGGCCAGCACAAAGCCGTCGCCGTCATCGGGCGAGCGCGCCAGCCCCTGCTGCTGCATCCGCTTGCGGAACTGCTCTTTCGGCTCCAGCTTCTTCACGGCGTGCCCGGATATATTCACAAACGTGTAGCGCCGCTCGCAGAGGTCGCCTTCCAGCGCCTCCGGCGGGCGCAGGATCGTCAGGCCCTTGATCGACTCCGCCGCCTCCGCGTACATCTCCGTGCCGAGATCGGCGTAGCTGTCACGGTCGTAGGGCGATCCGCCGAAGTCCGACAGCAGGACCTGGTAGTCCTCAAACGCCTCCTGCAGCAGCGCCTCGCGCTTCAAGAGGTCCGCCGGCCCGAGACCAAAGCCTCCGCCAGCGTCGATGCGGATGTGCAGGCTCTTGACGCCCTCGTCGGCCAGCGCCAGCGCCGCGCGGCGCGTGACAAACCAGTAGTCGGTCGGGTCCTGCTGGGCAAACTGCGCCGCCCGCCAGACCGCCCCGTTATGGCGTATATAGAGCGTCCCCAGGTCCGTGCCGTAGCCCGCGCAGTCCATGCCCATCCGGGCGATGGCGGGATGATCTTCTTGCCGCTCCCGCTTGCAGGCCGCCTCAAAGCGTCCGACCGGCACGAACGTGTCATCCGAGATGTTCGCCGGCGCGATACCCATCACCCGGAACAGAAACTCCGCATTGGGCCGGAAGATCGTTCCCGCCGGCCCGCTGGACCCGGTCCCTTGCGCCGGCGCAGGCACGTCAAACGGCAGCGTGAACGTGTGGTCATCCTCGCTGCCCTGGTCCACGACCTCGCACCACTTCTGCACGCACTTCACGACCCACTCCCGCCTGGTCGCACCGGGCACGGTCTCTCTGCCGTCGAGTACGTTCGGATGGTCGAGCACGGAGAGCCGGTAGTTTGCGACGCCCGGTTCCTGACCGACCTTGTGGAACCGGCTCGTGCGAGTCTGCGGGTTCCCCAGCATCAGCACGATCACGACACGGCAGCCGGTCATCATGGCCCAGACGGCCTTAAACACAAAATCGGCAACCCCCTCCGCCTCATCCAGGATGAACAGCCCGAACTCCGGATGCTTGCCCTGGAACCGCGCGCTGCCTTTGCCGCCGCTGTCGGAGGTGGTGCGACCGACCGCCCACCAGTTCTCCCCCTTGACCATGCGCGGCGTGCCGGGCAGAACGCGCCCCGGCAGCTCCTTCGGGCGCATGCTCTTCACATCGGCCCAGAGCAGGTCCTCGACCTGGCTGGCGGTCGGCGCGGTCGTGTAGACCGTTGAACCACGCTCCCGGCGACTCGGCGGGAAGCAGTCAAAAAACCAGTTGACCAGCATCGCCGCGCCGAACGTCTTCCCGACCCCATGGCCGGCCTCGACGCGGAAGATCTTGACCGCCTCCTCGCCCGCCAGCTGTAAGCCGACTGATTCACCGATGTCCTCGAAGAGCTCTCGCTGCCCCTTCGTATTCCGCCCCGACCAGGGGGTGAGCTTCAGGATCTCCTCTGCGTACCGGATCGGGTCGGTCTGGTAGCGCAGGAAATCACGGCTCCGGCTCCTCGCCTGAAGCCTTTCCAGCAGCCTCTGCTTCTCGTGCGGCTTCCAGCTTCGCCAGCTCGCGCTCGATTCGGGCGTCAAGATCGGGGTCAACCTGCTCCATCCTATCGGTGAACAGCTTGTGGTGGCGCCCGAGCTGGACCAGGGCCGCCTGCGGGTCCGTGAACAGGATTGACAGGCTGCCCTTCTTGTCGTACTCCCACCCCTTGACCAGGTGCAGCTTCCCGTCCCGCTTGAGCGCCTCCCAGTCCAGGTCCATCATGCGCATCGGGCCGTAGACCGTATCGAGCACCGCATAGCTCAGGTAGTCACCGATCCCGCGCGCCTGGTCGGCCAGGCGGGAGAGCACCTCCTCCGCCGACATCGCCGTGGCATCCAGCCTGCGCTCGATAGCCGCCCGAATCTCTTGTTTTCTCTTGTTCTCGTAGCCAGCCTGTTCGGGATCTTTATAGCCTGCGATCCGTGCCGCCTCCGTCGCATTAAACCGGGCAGGCCCGAGATAGGCCGCAAGCCACTGCTTCTGCCGATGCGAAATCGCCATTACCGAACACCCACCATCCGGTTTATCCGGTTGATCCTCTCAACAGCCCTTGCCTTCCCCGTCACCCATCCGGCAAACAGCGCAGCGCCTCCCACTCCAGGACCGGAACGGCCAGGAACGCCTCGATGACGTCCGGGTCCAGCTGCGCGCCGGCCTCGCCCTCCACGATGCGCCGTGCCCGGGCGGCGGACTGGGCTGCTCGATAGGGGCGCTCGCTCGTCAGCGCGTCAAAAGCGTCCGCGACGGACACAACCCTCGCGGGCAGCGGGATCGCATGGCCGGTCAGCCGGTCCGGATAGCCCGCCCCGTCCCAACGCTCATGATGGTGCCGGATGATCTCCAGGACCGCCCGCAGTTCCTCGTAGGGCGCGCACATCTCATAACCCAGTCGTGGATGCCGCCGGATCGCCGCGCGCTCCGCCTCCGTCAGCGTGTCCGGCTTCTGCAGGATCTCCAGGTCGATACCGACCTTCCCGATATCGTGCAGAACGGCCCCGGTCCGCAGCGACACCCGGTCGAGCGGAAAAGGCAGCGGGCGCATCCGTTCTGACAAGACCAGCTCGATACGCAGTGCGACCCGCGCCACGCGCCGGCCGTGCAGGGCTGTTTCGGGATCGCGCAGCATCAACGCTGCCAGCAGCAGCCGCGCCACCGCTGGAATCCCCGGTTCCGGTCCCACGCTCAGGGATTGATCTTGACCGGCTCCGGCGTCCGGTCCGGCGCAAACACGCCGCAGCGGAGACAGATATGGACGCCGATCTTGCCATACTGCCCACGCCGCGTGAACTGGAACGGTGTGATACTCCAGCGATGGCCGAGCAGGAAACAGACGATTTTCAGCCCGAAGCGCGGGTCCGGTGGTTGTTGATCGCTCAAAGCCATGCTCCTTCATATGATCCGTCCGATCTTCCCGATCCGTCGGACCCGCCGCTTCCCGGCCGTAAAAAGAAGACCAGGGGAAATCTATTCCCCTGGCCGATCCATCAACACCGGTATATAGATATGCAGAACGATACGAAATGGGTGAAGTTAGTACTAAAAAATGTGACCTTTTGCACAAATCACACGTTTCTCATATAATAGGATGGAAGCTGCGACACCCGCCTTCCGAAGGACAACACCCATGCCGACCGAAAAACAACAGTTAGAAGGCATCCGTGACGAGGCGGGCAGAATTTATTGTCCCAAATGCCACCGGTTTTGTGGAAAATCCACCTCGGAACAGAACCAGCACTACTGTCCGAAATGTGACATCGAGATCATCACGCCCCAACCGTCGAAGGCGCTCCTGATCCAGGAAGTCAACCAGACCCTGCGGGAGGCCGTAGAAGCCACGCGCGCGCTGATCCCCCATATCGAAAAACTTACGTAATCGAAAAACTTACGTAGACGGCTGTGGTCTCCCCGTAGACTCATTCATCTGTCTGCAGTTGCATCCCCCGTGATGCCCCTGTGCGCCCTGTGGGAAACCAGGAGCGCATATGGCATTACCACTCAGCCTCAACCGTTCGCCGACTAAGCACCCCTCAAGCTACCTGTCCACGGCAGCCTACTGGAATATGGCGGCCCGCTTCCGGGGCATCCTGGAGCGCGAGGCCGCTATGCGGATGCCACCCGACGACTCCATCGACTTCGCCACCGACACGCTCTACCACGCGGCCCGCAACCTCCACGCTTACGACGCCGCCACCGGTCCGCAGGGCCTGCTTGCCTGGCTCATGATGCTCCATCGTCAGCGACTTTCGATGCTTCGACGCCGCCGGAACAGCGAGGAGTCCTGGAGCGCGCTGGCCGAGGCCCGCTACGACGCGATCGCGGCGGAGAATGAAAAGGAGGCGCTGCTGACGGCCGATTTTATCGCCCAGGCCCGCCAGCGCCTGCGGTGTGCAAACCTCTCGCCTCAGCAGGGTATCATCCTGCACGCACGACTGGAGGGGCGGACGGTGGCCCGGATCGCCCGCGAACTCGGCCTGTCCGTCAATACGGTCAAGACGCATCTCCGGCTTGCTGTGGAGAAGCTGCGCGCCGTGCCGGTGGACCTCTGCGAGTCCGCCGACGTGGACTTCTATCTCTTCCGCTACTGCTCGCATGTCACCATCTACCACCCGCCCGCCAAACAGGGCAGCGCCCTGGCCCGGGAGCGCTTGAGGGCGATGAAATGAGAGAAGCGGCGGTTAAGAAGGGAAGTGGGAAGAGGGAAGAGACGGTAGTCCATCAACCATCAACCATCAACCATCAACCATCAACCGCCCTTTGGACTCGCTGGCTTCAGGACCGCGATATGCAAGCGCGGGAGTGCCTGATCCTCCACTACCGCTACCTCGTGATCCTTACCACCTGCCGCTTCACGGGCGGACATCCGGTTCCACTCGACCGGGAGGACCTGGTGAGCGCCGGCTTCCTTGGCCTGGTCCGGGCGGTGGACAGATATGCGACCCTGGAAGCGGAAGCGGAGCGCGTGCGGGCGCAGTCAAGGGAATTACTCACCGCCCTGCAGGCCGACTATGACAGCCTGATGTATCGCTTCGGGGGGGAGTTGGAACACTGGACCCAAGAGGAGATCGCGCGGCGTGGCGGCAGACGGAAGAGCGTCATCACGCTGCAGGGAACACTCGCTCTCCGGACCGTTCCGCGCAGCCTGCGGATCGCCGATGAACAGGCCGCCTTCGCCTACGCCAGAGAGCAGGGGATGGAGCTCATCACCTCCCTGAATCGCCAGGCATATAACAGGGCCGCGAAAACCGCCCTGGAAGAGACCGGGGAACTGCTGCCCGGCATGGAAACGACGCCTGAGCACGAGACGTTCAGTATCCGGTTCGGCAAAGATAAAGGCGGTTCGCCTGTCGAGGAGTAAGGGTAGGAAGGGCCGTGATCGCCCCGGCCCTTCCTACATCCCTATTCCACGACAAAATTTCACCGCTTCCTTATCGTAAGTATGGATAGAGTCTGGTTTCTGCTACTCCTCTTTCCGTTCTTTGGCGCGTCGAGTCATGTAGTGCAAATATACATCCCGGATCCGGACCGTCACGCTCTCCAACCCGCCGCGCAGCTCGACCGTCACCTGCCGCACGTGCATCCGCCTTCGGGGCGGCGCCGCCACCTCGATCCGGCGGATCGCAAAGCGAGCCAGGGCGCGCCGCTCGTTAGCCGTCGCCTCCGCCCAGATCGCCTCCACACCATGCCGGCGGGCCGCATCCAGCAGGCTGACATCGGCGAGGGCGCGCTGCTCCTCGATAGACGCTTCCAACGCCGATAAGCGGGCCTGCGCATCTGCAAGCTCCGACCGGGCCTGCTCCGCCGCCTTCAGGTAGCCCTCTTCGCCCCATGCCCGCGCCAGCAGTTCCACGTTGCGGGTAAGATCCTCAATCGCCCGTTGCGCGTCGGCCTGACGGCGGCGGGCGGTCTGGTAGTCGCGGGCCAGGTCCTCCCGGTTGTCTGTCAGGCGGGCATCCGTCCGCGCCAGCAGGGCCGGCAGCGCCCGATGCAGCGCGTGGACCACGATCCGCTCCGCGATCGCCGCGTCCAGGTACATCCCCGGATGCTCCCGCCCCTGCCGCTTACAGCCGCAGCCGTAATCGCCCGGACCGCCGGCCCGCATCGGGTAGCCGGCCGCGCAGCGCAGGAGGCCGGTCAGCGGATAGCTGCTCACCGTCTTTCGCGCGCCGGCCTGGCTGCGCCCCTGGAGGATCGAGCGGATCTCCCTCCACTCCGCCAGGCTGATCGGGTGCGGATAGGATTGCTCCTCCTCCGACAGGACCCATTCCTCTTCCGGCAGTGCGCGCCTGCGACCGCGCGCACAGGTCTGCTGCTGCGCCGGGTAGCCGGTGTAGACCGGGTTGGTCAGGATGCCGTGCAGCGTGCTGGTGTGCCAGCGGCGCGCGATGTTGCTCTTCCGGCCTTGCGAGGGCGGCAGGATGCCGCGCCGGTTGAGATCGTCCACCAGGCGGTTGAGCGACTCGGTCCGGATACGCCGGAACAACTCGCAGAGGATGTCATACTCGCGGGGATCGGGGACCATGCCTCCAGGTGCCTCCGGATCGGATCGGTAACCATAGGGCGCGAATCCGCAGTACCGCTTCCCCATCCTGGCCTTCTGCCGGTTGCTGGCCTGCCGGCGGCGGCGATAGGCGCGCAGCTCGTGGCGGGCGACCAGGGCGCGAACCTCGTAGGGCAGCGGGTCGTAGTCGGGACTTCCGAAGTCGATCACGCCCTCGGAGGCGCTTACCAGCCGGACGCCGGCGTCCAGAAAGCAGTCCTCGATCTCCTGCTCGTCGCGCTTGTCGCCCCGGAGGATCCTCGCCTGCTCCGGCGTGACGATGACTTTGCACTTCCCGGCGGCGCAGAGGTCGAGCAGCTGGCGCAGGACGGGCCGGTGGACGATGTTATCGCCCGACTCCTGCTCGCAGAGTATCTCGGTCAGGTTCACCTGGTGACGGCGGGCGCACTCCTGGACGATGCGCCGGCGCACCGCGAAGCGCTCTTCAAGGGGGCTGTCGCGGTCGGGATCGTGGCGGGAGAGGCGGACGTAACCGTAGGCAGCGCCGGGATCCGTCATGAGCCATTCCCTATAGCCGGACCAGGTCAATGTACGAAGTGCTGTCCGGGATGCTCGAGAGGTCGAGCGCGAGGGACATCGCAAGGGGAGCGGGGACGGTCAGCGTGCCGGTGAGGTGGACGTTGGCGAGGGCCAGGCTGCCGGCTCCCTGTGCGGTCTGCCCGTTCGCATCCGTCACGTTCGCTGCGATCGCGCCGCCGGGCTGCATGGAACCCTGAATGCGAAACCGGGTCGTGGCGTTGTTGACCGTCTTCAGGAGAACGCCGCTGAAACGGTGATCGGCCATCATCACCAGCGTGAGGGTATTCACTTCATTGGGCGGTCCCTGCGTGTTGATGGCATTCCCGGACCAGATCGCAAAGAACGGATCCGCCGGTTTGGGTACGGGAGCGGTCTTGAGGAAGCCGACCAGGTGGCCGGCCGCGTCGATGACGATCCGTCCCGACGCCGTATAGGTGCCGGTGGGGTAGGTGTACGTGGCGTTCAGGTCCTTTCCACGGACCTGTCCCTGCACGGTTCCGGTCGAGAGGATGGTGTCCCGGCTCAGATCGTCCGGCGCGGCGGGATCGGGCTGCGTCCGAAAGACGTTGCCGGTGACCTGGCCGACATCCTTATCGTCGATCAACACCACGTTGAGCTGCCCCTGCTGATTGACGCTGTTGTCCACCCAGCGCCCCTGCCAGTGCCCGACGAGTTCCGTATCCGGCCCGGTCCCCCCTCCGCAACCAAGCATTACGACAAGAGAGATTGCCAGGACGATCCGATTTTTATGCCTTTTCATGGCGCGCATCCCCCATTAAGCCATCAGCCGCTACTCAGGCAGTGCCTCCCCGGCATCCATGATAGGGCTGATGTCCTTCCTTAATCCGTCCGGCGCAGGCGCCCATATCTCGTGTATGTCGGCCCATCGCTTCATGGTCCGCGCAGTTCCGTTGACCGCGTAGGTCGTTCCATTCGTTTCAAAGAGGATGCAAGGCCCCTCCCGGCGTACGGTGCCTTCCTCGACGGTCAAAGGCCATCGGTCTCCGAAGTCGGCTCGAGTCAAGTGTCTACCACCTGGTTTCGATTGCATCATTACCATGATGACGATGATCAGCACAATCACCGCACAACCGAGGGAGGCCAACCCACCTATGAGCTTTCCCCCGGCCGCGATGAGGTTCACCCTGGCCTCCGCCAACTTTCTCTGCGCTTCATCCTCTGGATTCATCAATCTCTTACTTTGTACGTCAGCGCAACTCCCTCTCAACCAGGTGAGCGATGCGGTGACATTCCTGCTCATCCCCCGGAAACCGGCAGGGCGGTCCGGCGCCGTCCCAGTGGAGGAGCCATTCCGTGACCTCATGGGCGATCCAGGGATGCATCCGGTCCCAGCGGGGTGTGTAGCGTATTATGAGCACATCCTCGACTTGCCAGGCCCGGAAGGAGCCACAGGCGCGCACCAGGAGGAGCGATATGCCGAAACGCCGGCAGACTCGACGCCACTCGCAGAAGGTTTCCGGCCAGGGGCCACCATTGGCGCGTTTTATCTCCACCATGCAGCGGTTGACCATCCGCTGCCTCCACTGAAATCCCACTCGTGACGATCCTCACTCCGCCTTCTTGCCGTGCGTCGTCAGCCTGCTTCGGATCTTGTCCAGCTTGATCTTGACGAGCTGGACCACCTCAGCTCGCTCCTCTTCGGGAAGATCCTGGTAGCCTGCCTCGCGCAGATCGTCATAGACAGGCACGCGATATTCCTTGATATCATCTCTCAATACGTCCAGGCCGGTTCCTCCCTCTGTCGGTCCTCTTGTGGGCGTGTAGGGGCCTTCTGGCACCCCCCGGTTCTCCCACACCTCGGCAATGTCGTCATAGCCTGCCAGTCTGAGCGCAGTGGGTATGTCCTCGCCGAACCCTTTAGCAAACCGGATGATGGTCTCTGCGTTAGGCTGACGGCCCTGGAGTATAGACATAACCGTCGTGGCAGCGATATTCGTTCGGTTTTCCACCTGTCTAAGCGAAAGACCGTTATGCTCGTCGATGATTCTCTGAGCCCATTCTGCCAGCTTGTTGTTGTATCGCACAGGCATAGACAGATGATAACTCGACTTCAATCCTCCGTGTGAAAAATCCTGAAAAATAGTTGAAAATCCTATTGCACTCCGGTGCAACAACGCATATAATAGACTCGTTGCACTGCGGAACAGCAGCGAAAGGGGATTTTTATGCGAATACGTCGTGGAGGAAGGCCGCGGACGTCGATGCGCCAGATGGATGAGAAGCTCGCTAACCTGGGCGGGCTGCGCCCTGTGGTTAAGGGCATGGATCGCCGCGAGATGCCCTACCAGCAGATCGCCGATGAACTTGAGCGTCTGACAGGCGTACGCGTTCATCCCGTGACAATCCGCAACTGGCTGATCTACTGGCAGATCCAGGAAGCAGCGGAGGAGGCAGCAGAGGAGGTGACAGCGGCATGACGCGGGCGGAGCGGCAGGATGCGGAGGAGACGGTCATCCGTATGTTGTCGGAATGGCGGAGGCTGAAGCATCTGACCCGCGAGACGGAGTCGATCTACAACCACGTCGAGGCGTTAGGCGATGATCTAGCCGCAATCGAGAGTGATGTTACTAACTACGCGGGTCGGACGGATCGCAGTCCGGCCCTGGCGAGGACCTGAGATGGAGGATGACGAGGAGAGATCGGCGCAACGCGACGGACTGCGCGCTCTTGCGGCAATCGTCAGGCGGCTGGAGAAGGATGCCCCTCCTAACACCGCCCGGACGACCAAGCGGCATCCACACAAAAAAGAGCGGCCTGAGCAGCCGATACGCTGACTCAGGCCCTCAGAAAGACGAAATGACATGGATACTTTACCCACAACACCCGAATCTGTCAAGACCCCGGAATCGCTGCTGGCCAGTGGCCTCCACTGGCTCGGTTACGGTGAACTGGACGTATTCATCAGCCGCATCAACCCTGATCGCATCATCCCCTGCCTGCTCGTGGCCGAGAAGCGGGAGCGCCAGGGCATGGGCGAAGTTGCTCTCTACGTCGAGTGTTCGCAGGTGGATGATCTCGGCATCATCCACTACTGCCGGATCCCTGCTGCCACTTACTCTACCGCCTTTGGCAAGGACTTCGGGTCAGACTGCCAGGAGCGGCGTGACGCTGCGCAGACCCTCTACGAGATGATCCGGAAGTATCTGTTTGACTGCAACCTGGAACCTGTACCTGCAGTCCATGCCAAACCGCGTGACCTTGTGCTGCTGGATGGCTCTTTCAGCCTGATCCGTTATGATCAGGGTCTCAAGACTTACATATGGCGGAAGGATCGGCCATGACGGTTTACCTCCTCCATTTTGACGACCCTCTGCCGGGCGAGCCGGCCTACCCCCTGTCTCACGCTCGCCATTATTTGGGCGTAACGGACGACCTGGAGGCCCGGCTCGAGCTCCATAGGCAGGGGCGCGGCGCGCGCCTGGTGGCCGTGGCGATCCAATCGGGACTGACATTCCGGCTGGCCCGTACCTGGTCGCAAGCGGACCGCACACTCGAGCGGAAACTTAAGAACCGGCACGAGGGACCGGCCCTCTGCCCGATATGCCGAGGTGCCTCATGATCCCGCTGCGAACAAACCCCGCCGGCAGTCCCGACCTGGCCCACGCATCCGGACTGCTGCGCCGTTTCGGCCATAACTGTCTGCCGTTTTATCATCACGGCACGCAATACCAGACTCACTGCGTCAAATGCTACGCCGTCGCGGTCGTCTCAGAAGGCAGCCTCGGCGGCCTGGCGGTGGAGAACCACTGCAACCCGGCCTCGCGCGCCGCCAACCTGCAGGCCATGCGTGAAGCGATCCGGGGAGGAAGCAGCCAGGACGCGCACCTGTCCCACGACACCCGACAACCAGGATGAAACGACCCGGACGCACCACGCTTGACAGGGACGGGAACCCGGCCTACCGATCCCGCCTGATGCCGCGCGAGAAGGCCGTCCGCTTCGCGCGCTGCCTCCAGCACAACCGCCGTGTCCGCTCGGTCGAGGTGGACCGCTCCCCACACGCCGCCGGACCACGCTGCTGGTTTGTGCTCTGGCTGCCCTCCGCGGCCTCCAGTAGGGAGCGGATAGCCCGGTGGATGCAGTACCGGCGTGACCTCCGCGCCGAAAACGAAGGCCGCGGCTATCAGTTCTATCCGGACCCGGACGACCCGGACCTGGTCTACTGCATCAGCGTCAGTGAGCAGGTCTATGAGCTGAGCCGGAACCGGTGCACCTGCCCAGACTACCGGATGCGCTGCGCCCGCGCCGGACTGCGATGCAAACACCTTCGCGCCTACGAAATGAGACAATCCGATGACCGATACAACCATAAAACCAGACACACCGTCCGCCACGCCGCCTGAGCCACCCGAGTTCAAGCGGCGCATGCCCGAAACGATGCGACGCTTCCTGCTCCGAATGCAGGGCGGCAAGCTCTACCTGCCCGCCGCCTATCGCATCGTCTGGATGCGCGACGAGTGCCCCGACTGGGGCATCACCACTCAGGTCCTGGAGGGCGGTCACTCCGCCGGCTACGCCATGGTCCAGGCCACGGTCTACACGCCGGAGGGACGCGCCATCGCCACCGGCACGAAAACGGAGACGAAGGAGGACTTCCCGGCGGGATGGGTCGAGAAGGCCGAGACCGGAGCCATCTCGCGCGCCCTGGCCGTCGCCGGGTTCGGCACGCAGTTCATGCCGGAGCTGGACGAAGGCGCCCACGTCGCGGACAGCCCGCAGCCCCTCAACGGCTCCGGCGCTGCGCCGCCAGCGGGCAACGACATCTGGCAGGGACCGGGCCAATGCCCTGCCTGCCACGCTCCCGAAGGGAAGAAGCACGGCAAACCATGTAGATCGTAGGGCGTGCTGGCCCGTCCGAAGGCTGAATACGTGTCTCAGGTGACGGCAGGCAAAGGTCTTTGACCTTCCCCGACACCCGACACCCGACACCCGACACCTATCAGGACGGTCCCTATCGCCCCGCAGCCGGGAGGGGGCCTATTTTGGGGACAGACCCCCTCCCGCCGGAACATAGCGAAAGGAGCGCGCCTATGACCTGATCGAGTATGCCCATCCCTACCACTCCGCCGGGCGTTTCGTGCCTGTCCGGAACGCCCGGCAACAAGGGAGCAAGGGGGCGACACCACCAACCGTTATCCGTCGTTTCCGACACCTGACACCCGTCACCCGACACCTATTGAAGGACACGGACATGCCCGCAATCATTGACGAGTACGACAGATTTGTCCATTTGGTGGCCACCCGGACCACCCTGCAGGATATCATCGAGTCTCCCGTGAGCGGAGACCGCTGCCCGCGCTACGAGGCCTGGCTGCAGTTCCGGCGCACGCAGCAGGCCGGCGACATGCACGCGCTGCTGCAGATGATCTCCGCCCGTGATGCTAACCGCCGGCTGGCTCTCCGGAAACGTCTGGAGTTATTCTACCGGTTCGCTCCGATGCCCGATCCGCATAGTCGCTCAGAGCGACATAAGCCGACCTGGGAGGTCTGGCGGGACCGGTTCCTGCCCGGTGAACCGGAGGACCTGCCGGAAGTGCTGCCGGACCCTGAGCTGGAGGAGCGACTGACTGCCTTTGAGCGCGTTTACTACGTAGGAGTGGGCGTGCTGATGCTGGTCGCGGTGGTCGTGCAGATCGCCTTGCACTACGGTTGGTATCCGTAGCTGATGACAGGCGCGCTGGCCCATCGGCTCATCCAGGAGCTGCACGGCGCTCCGCTTAACGTCTTCGGCCTCGCCTACCTGTGCGGGGTCGAAGTCGCGCCGACGCTCCTGACGGTTGAATACGTGGCCGCCGACCTGGGTCTGCGACTGGAGACCGTCAGCGACGCGCTGCGGGAATGCTGCGAACGGGGCTGGCTGGCCCGCGCTCGCACTCGCGGCGGTTTTCTGTACCGGGCGGCCTACGCCCTCACAGGCGAGGATCCGGAGGATCCGGAGGACCTGCCGGGTGTTTTACCGGAAACCGGTAAAACGCTCGAAGCGGAAAGTGTGAATGAGTTGATCTCAGAGGCGGAAAAACGCGGGGAAGTGTTTTACCGGAAACCGGTAAAACGCGAGGACGAAAGTGTGAATGACTTGAGCGTGGAAGCGGAATTTCTCGGCGGCGGCGAGGGCGCGCGCGCGCGTACGCGCGGAATCCCTGAATCCTTTGAATCCTTGAATCCTAAGGATTCCTTGAATCCTGGAATCCTGGATTCTACAAACACCCACGGCCCGGAACAGAATCCCACGCCCTTGCCTTTACGAGCCACGAGCCACGAACCACGATCCACGATCCATGAGCCACGAGCCACGAAGAGCGGCCACGTCGCCCCCGCCGTAGAGGCGCTGGCCTACGAGAGCGCCACGTGCATCGGCGACCTGCGCGGCCTCGGGTTCCATTGCTCGGTGTGGATCCACGCCAACAAGCACGGCCTGGAGGAGATCGTCTACGACGCCCTGCGGGAGATCGGGCAGAGGATCGCCATCGCGAAGGCGGACGGGAAACCGATAGCCGCCGGGAGAGCGTTTAACGCGCTGATCCGGGAGCGGTTCGAGGAGGCGGGCAAGCCGATGCCGGTGCGGATCAGCTCGAACGACCAGGCCGACCTGGAGGCGTTCCGCGCGCACGTGGCCGCGCAGAAAGCCGAACAGGAGCCGGCGCGAGGATCCCCGGCTGCCGCCGCCCGGCTGCCCGCGCCGCCGGAGGGAGCTGCGCCGCCCGCATCAAAACCGGCGCCGGCGCAGACGGACCTCTACGACCCGCAGCCGGCGCAGGTGGCCCGCGAGCGCCAGACCACGGAGGAGCTGCGCTCGATTCTCTCACACCTTTCCCCGGAGGATCGAACCGCCCTGGAGTCGACGGCCTTTGCCGCCATCCGCGCCGGAAACCGCTTCCTGTACGAGCGGATCCAGCGGGCGGAGTTTCGGTGGGATGACAACAAGTGCCTGCGGGAGAACGTCTGGCCCTACATAGCCCGCGAGCTGAGAAAGGTGTCGGATACATGAGCACAGAGATAGACCACGATGCTGTGATGCGCGCGCTGCAGGAGATGGAAGACGCCCCGCCCTTCCACATAGCCATCGATCCCCTGATGCTCTTCTTCGTGGTGGGTCAGTGCCAGCTCGCGCTGCGTCATCCGGAGAATACCGGACCTTCGGCGGCGGCCGCACGGGAGTTCATCAACCAGGTCCGGGACACGCTCTTTACCGATCCGGTCCTGCTTGAGATTCTGCGTCAGGGCGATGATCCGGAGTACGATGTCACGACCGATGAGTCCGCATCGCCCATGATGCCCGAACGGCGCTGCCGAGTCTGCGGCTGCACGGATGAGGCCGGCTGCAGACCGGCTTGCTACTGGGTAGCGCCCGACCTCTGCAGCGCGTGTCTGCCGGCGGCGCAGAGAGTGACACGACTATGAAACACGGAGGTTCCGCTTTATGAGAGAGCACGGCACGCGCACGAAGTATATGCACGACGGCTGCCGCTGCTTTCCCTGCCGCCTGGCTAACGCGGACTACGAGTCGTCCCGGATGCGCGACCGCCGCGCAGGAGAATGCTACCAGGTCCGGTACTCCCCGGTAGTGCGCCATTACGTCGTCCGCCACAAGGATACGGGGGAGATCGTCCTGCGGACGCCGGACCGGGACGCGGCTTATGCGGAGCGGGATCGGCTCAACCGGGAGAGCGGCGCGCCAATAACACCCTGGGCCACGCCTATAGAGGTCCTCAACGTGCGCAAGCACCTGCGCCGGCTCCAGGAGTCCGGCGTCGGCATCAACACCATCGCGAAAGCCGTCCCGATGAGTCGAACGCGCCTTCAGGAGATTTATCACAACCGCGGAGCAAGACCCGACAGGCCGGACAGGCGTAAACTGCGCCGCGAGACGGCAGAGCGCATCCTCAAGGTCTGGCCCGATCCGCCCGGCGCGGCATTGGTGGATGCCGGAGAGACCTGGCGCCTGCTCAATGAACTGCTCGCGGCAGGATACCCGAAAGCGCACGTTGCGCAGGCTTTGGGCAAGAAGATGCCGGCGCTGCAGATCCAGAAACAGTGCGTCCTGGCACGCACCGAACGCGCGGTGCAGGCGCTGCATGATGAGACCTGGCGGCTCAGCCCCGCGCTGCGGGCGGTCTGCCGCTGTCCGGAGTGGCAGCCGGAACAAGGAAAGGGGAAAAGATGAATACACAGGAAGCATCCACCGTCGATACGCTCACGATGGGTGAGCGCGCCTACCTGGGCAGGCTGGAGCAGACCATCGAGAACGGCCTGCAGACCTACATCGACGTCGGCAGCGCCCTGGAGGAGATCCGCGCCCGCAAGCTCTACAGAGGCGCCCACGCCACGTTCGAGGATTACTGCCGGGATCGATGGAAGATCAGCCGCATCCATGCGCACCGGTTGATCCAGGCCGCAGAATTGGCGGCAAATTTGTTACCCATGGGTAACATTCCGCCCGACAACGAGCGCCAGGCCCGCGCGCTGGCGCACCTCCCGCCGGCATACCAGGCCGCCGTGCTGGAAATGGTTCGCGCCGAAAAAGGTGATGACTACACCGCCGACGACCTGAGCGCCGCCGCGAAGCTCCACGTGGCGCGCCAGGGCGGCGACACCACCACCTACGACGTGCCGGCGCAGTTTGTCATCGCCCTCGCCGACGGCACGCCCATCCGCTGTGAGTACCTGCGGGGCGTGCTCGGCAGCGCCGATGAGATCCGCTTCCACGGTTCCGTCAGTGAGACCGGCTACTGGCGCGACTACCTCTGGGGCCGGCCCGCGCCCCTGGATCCGCGCAGCAAAGAGGGACTGATGCCCGGCTACCGACGCGCCGACTTCCCGACACCCCGCCTCCTTGCGTTTGCCCGCGCCGAGTGGCTGCACAAGCACTTCCTGGAAGCGCTGAAAGAGGTCAAGAAGGCCGGCGACGTGGGGGAGATCGTCGCGGAAGAACCGGCTCCGCGTACACACCGGTCCGAAGAGCCTGGTGAACCGGATGAAAAATCAACTAACGGCGCCCGGGCCGGCAATCAGACTGAAGAGAACCGGAAGCTGGAAAGCCTTACCCCGTCACCTGACACCCGACACCCTCGCGAGGAGGAGGCGCGGCTTGAGCGCCGATCCCTCGCAGTACCTGACGTTGAGAAGCTGCAGCGCGAGATCGCCGGCCTGCACGCGCAGATGGACCGCCTGAAGCAGGAGCGGAATTCGCTTAAAGGCGAGATCCAGGAGATGCACAAGCAGCATAAGGAGGAGTGCAGGCGAATCCGCGATGAGCAGAACCAGGAACGCGAGCGCATACGAACTGAATCGGCGATCATTGCCGCCAGGATGGTCAAGGTCGATGGTGGTAATGCGCTCACGGCCGCGTTCATTGAGTGCCTTTCTGCCGGAGAAATTCGTCGATTCGCTCTTGATCTCATTCAGAGGCTGAATAGAGTTAATGAGATCGAGAAAGCAAAGACAGCAACTGCGACGGCGGATCCGATCCCGGATGGCGCGGAGGTTGAGGAGCAGGAATGGGAAATGGCCTGGGGGCATTGCGATGTCCATGATTGCGACTATTTGCACTCCGAGGGCTGTGATGACTGCCGGGATGCCGCGCAGCGCCGACGTCGTGACGCTGAGGAGCCAGAGCCGGAAGAGGAGGAAGAACCCATGCCGGATGTGCGAGAGACGGCCTTTCAGGCGTTCTGCGACATAATCGGCGTCGCGCCGATCGTGGAGAACCGGCACGTACTGCGCGCTGAGCTCGGCAAACTGCTCGGGCAACCCGTCGAAGCCATCGGTAAACTGTCGGCGGAGGACTTCAAGGCCGCCATCGCGGTATACCGCAGGGAGACAGAAATTGAAGCCGACCTATGAGGAATTGGTGGCAGCGAGTATCCGTATGCGGCTGAAGCAGAAGCTGTTCTGGCGTCTACGTCGGGATAAAACCTGCGATGTCACAAGACGGAGCAAGGCGCTCGGTGAGGCGTTTGAGGCAGAGCGGGCGTTCGACCGTCTTCTGGAAGCGGCCACGTCGCCGCAGAAGAGCCTGATGGAGGAGGGCTGATCATGCTGCGCTGCCCCCGCTGCGGAGCCTGTTGCTCCGCCATGATGGACCCGGAAGCCTTCTACGGCTGCTGCCGGCGCTGCGGACACCGCTGGATCGAGCCCGTAAACCGGACAGAAAACAAAAGCGGGCCTACCGAATGCACCGGCAGGCTCGCCACAAATGAGGAGGATCAACACAGATGAGCATAGCACAGAAGAGCAAAGCCGTCAAGCCGGCTGAGCCGCCGTTCCCTGTCGGGGCGCGGCTGAGGCATAAAGACGGGCTAACGTGCCGGATAGCAAAGAAAGTAGATGATTTCGATGGTGGACACTGGTGGCTCGATTTCGAAAACAACACTGGCATCAGCGTGCCGGTGTTACTCCTCAAGCGAGACTACAGCATGTTGTGTGTGAGCTGCGGCGTCGGGCTGGCCAGCCGTGCCGGGCTGTGCGAGCAATGCGATCCGGAGGAGGAGAGGCCAGAGGCCAGAGGCGAGAGGCCAGAGGCGGAACATTCGTCACCGAATAGCCCGGCCATGCAGGAAGAGATACCCCTTCGGTTGATCGGACCGTCACCCAACAATCCGCGCCGGCGCTATGATCCGGAGTCGATGGCCGAGCTGGTGGAGAGTATCCGCACCCACGGCCTCCTGGAACCGATCCTGGTCCGGACCTGCGACGGCTGGCGTGTCAATCCAGGCGCACGAAGCGGTCAAAAAGGTTACTTCGTGCAAAATCCCGCCTTCGTGGATAAGGAGAGGCAGACCTACGAGGGGACCAGTCTATTCTTCCTGGACGCCGACGAAGCGGAGCGTAACTGCCCTCTCTACGAGATCATCTGCGGCGAAAGGCGCTGGCGCGCTGCCCGTGGCGCCGGCCTGGAGACGATCCACGCCCTGGTCCGAAACCTGGACGACGTGAAGGCGCTCGAGCTCTCCCTCGTGGAGAACCTGGTTCGGGAGAACATCGATCCGATTGAGGAGGCTGAGGGATACAAGCGTCTGCAGGCCCTGGGGCACTCGCAGACCATGATCGCCGAGATGGTACACCGGAAGCAGGAGACCATCAGCAACCGCACACGCCTCTTGAAGCTCCCCGACGCTGTCCAGGAGCGGATCCGCGCAGGGGAGCTCTCTGCCTCCCATGGGGTGGCACTGCTCAGCATGAACATCGAGTCGGAGCCGATCCTGACGGAGATCGCGTCGGCGGTGGTGGAAGCGAAGCTGCCGGTCAGCACTCTGGAGAAGGGGCTGCCGAGCGCGGCGGCGGATAAGCTCCGCAAAGCGAAGCGGCTGGTGAACCTGCACGAGAGCCGCCCGAAGTTCAACGTTCGGGAGACCTGCGAGCAGGCTTGCCCCTTCGAGGCCTACCGCAAGAGCAGCGATCGTTCCTGGGAGGCTTACTGCCTCAAACCGGAGCACTACCGGCAGTTGCAAGCCGGAGCGCAGGCGGAGGAGAAGACTGCACTGGAGCGCGAGGCGGCGGAACTGCGCGAGAAGGGTATCGACGTCGATAAGCTGGTTACATGGAACTACAACACCCTCGTAATCATCGGTCCGAACCCGCCCGCTGGCTGCACGCCGGACTGTGAGTGCAGGGCCTACTCCCGGCAGCTCTACGACAACAAGAAGATCGTCCCGGTCTGCACCAACCGGAAACGCTACGAGGAGGAGCAAAAAGCCGAGGCCGAGGCGGAGCGGAAGACCAAGCTCGCGACGTTCGAGCTGAAGCGCGCCCTGGTCCAGCAGTGCGTCGAGAAGATGACGGACCTGGCGGACTTTCAGCCGGCCCTGGTCCTGTTGGCTCAGGAAAAATTATCGAATGTCCGGTCGAGGCAGATTATGTTCGATCTGCTGTTGCGCTATGGGATGGAAATTCCGAACGAAGATGCTCGCCACCAAATTGACCGGAACGACATCTTCGTCACACTAGTCCAACTCGACTCCATGCGACTGCTGCAGTTGCTCGTTGAGATTAACGCAACCGAAGAATTGTGGTGGCGTTTTGGGGCTGAATATGGGGACGATAAACACGGGATGCCGATGGCGGACCGCCTCCTAAGCAGGTTCTGCCCGGACTGCGGCCTGCTGCCGGACGAATGCCTCTGTGCGGAGCGGAAGGCGCGGGAAGAAAGACAGGCTAAGGAGGCGAGGTCGGAGGAAGTGGCGGCCGTCGCGCAGATGAAAGGAGACTAGGATGCTAGAGGAACTTTTCAGCCGTCTCTTTTCGACGCCGGCCGGGAAAACTGGTGCGGCAGTGGAGATGGTAATCGATACCTGTTGTTCGTGTGGAATCACCTTCGCCTACCCGCTTGTACTCTACAAACAGCGTGTTAAGGACGGAGATCACTTCTTCTGTCCGAACGGCCATAGTCTGCATTATGGACAGGGCGAAAACGAGAAGCTGAAAAAGGAGATCGCGGCGCTGAAGCGCCAGACCGAGCGCCTGAACTCCTCACTCAAGTTCGAGCAAGAGTGGAACGAGAGGCAGAAACGCTCCCGCGCGGCCCTGCGGGGCGTCGTTACACGCCTCAAGAACCGCGCAGCACAGGGAGTATGTCCCTGCTGCGATCAGTACTTTGCCGACCTGCACGCGCACATGCAGCAGGAACATCCCGAATATGAGGCCCAGGTGGAGCCGGGCCAGGACCTGCCGGATGACCCGGTGAGCACAACTGTGGCGGGACCGGGCAGGAGGGCGAAATCTCATGCCTGATGTCGTGGTGACCGTTCCGAAAAGGTTCTCAACGGCGCTTTCGATCCAGTCCGGTGGTCGTAGCGGACTGGATGCCTGGATCGAGGAGGGAGATGCCGCTGGGGAGCCGGAGACCGGCCAGAGCTACTATTTCCATCTCGGCCATGTCCACCTACCGGACATCGAGCTGGGCGAGCGCGTCTATATCGTCTACAACGGCTGTCTGCGCGGGTATGCGCCGCTTACTGGCATCGAGGAGGATCCGGCGGACGATATCTATCTGGTGCGTCAGGGCGGCGCCGTCGCGGTCACGATCCCGGAGGTGATAAGGGGCTTTCGTGGATGGCGCTACCGCTGGTGGGAGCGGTCTCAGGAGGTGGCCTTCCCGGACTGGCAGAACCCGCACGCCTCCCCCTTCCTCCCGAACGGCGCACAGGAGGCTCTTGCGCTATGACGATCATCTACCGTCCCGTAATTGGTAAGAACCGGAAAGGAGACGAACCGTGCCCACCGCGACCGTGAAAATCATGCGCTCTTACGACTATTGCCACTTTGAGGTCCAGCTTGGCAGCGACGAAAACCTGACCCTGGAGGAGATCAACGACCTCCGCAAGCAGGCCGCCCTCCTGGTGGATGAGGCCGTGCGCCAGTATAAGATCGCAAAGAAGAAAGAGCAGGCACGCACACAGCATGAATGGGAGACAGAACGGCTGCTCGAACGCATCCAGGCCATCGAGCGGAAGCCTGAACGCGCCAATGCCCTCTTCTTCGCCAGCGCCCGGACCGACATCCCCCTCCTCTGCGACGCGCTGCGCGCCGCCTGGGAGCAGCTGCGCACCGCGCAGGACGTCCACCGTGAGCCTCGCCCTCCTTACGGACGCACGCGCAAGGAGGACCCGGGCCCATGACGCCATACAGCGCGCAAGAGGTCTACGATGGCTCGGACGGCGATCTGACCCTGCGCTTCTATGCAGAGCTGACACAGCACGGCCTGCTCGGCAAGATCGCCGTCTGCCTGTTTCGCGCTCAGAAATGCTCGGCCCGCGCGAAAGTCTACCGGGGCGGCATTCGCGGCAAAGGATCGTACCGCTCGATGGCCTACGACCGCAAGGGCTGGTCGCTCTCAATCCTCTGCCTCTTCCTCTGCGAGCACGGCGCGGAGCTTGGCATCCGCTTCGGATGGGGTCGGGACGACTCGCAGCCGCTCAACTCCTGGGTGCTCTACGTGGACCTGCCGCAGGGACAGGTCAGCTTCCATTCCCCAACAAGGATGCAAGGACCCGACTACCCCGGCGTCTGGGACGGACAGCAAGCAAGCGAAGAACGGATCATCGCCTTCGCGCAGACGGTGTTGTGAGACAAGGAGGAGGAAGATGCCTGAGCAGGATGCGGAGCAGGATCCGATCGTAAGGGCTGGTCTGGAGATCATCTACAAGATCCGCGGCGAACCGAGTTTGGAAGAGAAGCCGACCGCTGCCGAAGCGCTTTCCTCAGCACAAGAAGATAAGCTGCGGGAAGACGTGGAGGCGGCTATCTCACGGCTGCGTGAGGCCCAGACTGCCAAACAGGTTCAGCGTGCGGCAGAGACCGCAAGCCAGCGCATCCTCGATGATAGTCGGTTAACTTCAGAAATGAGAGAGGATGCAGTCTTAACTAAGGCTATATTCGAGGATCATATACGTAAATCCGATGCTGTTTATGGGGAGACGGAAGAGAAGTTTACCAAGGCGCTTGAATCCATGCAGAACGAGCCCTATGAGTACCTCTGCGAACATGAAGATTGCAACGAGGTAGGGCACGAGTGCCGCTACGAGGACGCAGAGGGTGTTTCCACCCCTTTCTACTGCCCGAAACATGCCATCGAGCATGGTTACGATCCTGATGGATCACTATCTGATGACCGTCCGTGGTATCGTTACGATCCTGATGGATGGGGAGATTAGAAGAGGAAAGAATGATGGAGAAACGGGGAGCCGTCAATCAATACACCTGCCAGACGTGCGGCGAAGTCATCACCACGGTCAACCTGACCGATGGCGTCACCCCGATGTTTATTCGTTGCCGCCGTTTGGGCGGTCGTTGCGAAGGCATGATGACCAGCGCCGTCTATCGGGTCTCGCAGGATAGCCTATGGCCTACGCATGTCTGGTACAGGCCGCTCGGAGAGCAGCTGAAGCGGCTGACGGTGGGAGAGAGGTCGCACGTCGAACAAGGCGGCCTGCTGATGCGCGCAGCGGATGCCGTCGCGCTGGAAAGCGTCGGTTTCCGAACACGGAGAGCATAAGAGGAAGCGATGAAACCGACACAAAGCGAGAGTATCGTAGAAATGATGATGCGCAAACCGAATGAAGATGACATCCTTCATGCGGAGGAACAGATTGAGACGCTGAAACAGCGCATGATCCTGCTCACCGTTTTAATTCGATCTGTAGACGGCAGATTGGCAGATCTTGAAAAGCAACGGCGTGAGCTGGAGGCAGAGTTACAACCCCTCGAAATTCAACTGGATGAAGAGAAGAGACGCTTCTTCTTCTACACCGATGCGGCATCCAGGCGAAAGGTTACCTGATGCCTGCTGATACAGATTGCACGGAAGTGCTGAAGATCATTGGCAGATTCATCGCCAACGCGCCGACCTCCGATACTCCCCATGACTGGCTGTTCCAGGAAACGGAAGATCGATGCGCGGGATGCCTATCGGTCACTGAGGCGGGATGCCTGATAAATAGCCCCTGCGTCCTGATTAACGACGCAGGAGAGGTCCTTCCGCCATCCCCGCCACCTTCGGCGGAAGAGTCGCTCTGATGCCCTCCGATGCTCCGCCGCCCTGCCCCCTCTGCCGGCAGCCCATGCCGGCTGTTCTGCGGACCGTACTCATCGGTGGACGCTACCTCCGGCTGCCCTTCTGGGTCTGCCCGGGCTGCAACGTGCAGCAGCCCCGCGAGCGCCGCAAGGAGGATGTCCTCGTGCAAATGAAACTGCCGGGACTGCAGCCCGGTCGCCGCGCCGTCCAGACCCCCTGCGCCCCGGAGGACGTCGAGCAGCAGCGCCTCTTCGAACAGATCAGTCGCTACGAGCGCGACCACTGGCAGCTGACCACCCTGTTTCACATTCCCAACGAGCGATGGAACGCCCTGGAGTGTAAGCTCCTGAGCCGGCAGGGCGTGCGCGCGGGCGTGCCCGACCTCCTCAGCCCCGTCCCATCCCACGGCTACTTCGGCCTGGCCATCGAGCTCAAGCGCCTCCGCGGGGGACGCGTGGAGCAAACGCAGAGGGAATGGCTTGACCTGCTCCGCTGGCTCGGCTGGCGCGTCGCCGTCTGTAAGGGCTGGCAGGCTGCCTGGACGGAGATCTGCGACTATTTCGACCTGGAGGAATTGATATGAAAAACCAGATTGACGAGCAAGATTTCCAGAAGGCTATTTCGGAGGCCATCATACAGCTTATCCGGCAGCCCCCCATCACCCTCGTGCTGCAGCGTCCATTCTTGTTGATCCTCATAAGCCACCTGCAATTAGCTCTGCGTCATCCGGCGAATAATGGCTGTTGTTCGGAATCGGTTCGCCAGTTCATCGATGCCATGACCGATGAATTCTTCACCTGGTCGCCGGCGCTCCTGGAGCTGATCTGCCGCGGCGACGATCCTCATTACGACGTGCTCAACATGGAGATTGTCGCGCAGCCGGAAGGAGCGCAGCGCACCTGTCGAGTCTGTGGCTGCACCGACCGGGAGCCGTGCAAGCCGGCCTGCGCCTGGATCGCTCCCGATCTCTGTTCCGCCTGCCTGCCCGCCGTGTCGAGGATCCTGAGACCATGAAAGCACCTCTCGGAACCATCTACCTGGCCGGCTACACGGGCCGCAAGCCGGAGCGCCTGCGCGACCTGGCCACCCAGCTCGACGCCATCGTCTGCGATATCCGTTATGCGCCCCGCTCGCGTGCGCCCTACTGGTCGAAGGAGGCGCTGGAGACGCCCGGCAACGCATCCCTCAGCGCGGTCGCGTGGAGAGCCTGGCAGATCGGCAGAACGTGATCCTGCTCTGCGCCTGTGCAGAGACTGCGTTCTGCCACCGCGATGAGGTCGGCAAGTTACTCTCCCGTGAGGGCTATACCATCCGGGAGCTTCCTGCCTGAGACGAGGCCGTCAAAACCGTTCCTCAAAGATCGTTCAGGAAAGAGTAGGGGAGAAGGAAAGAAGGTGAGGGGATGAACACAACGGCCTGCTTGATTTGCGGACAAGAGTATCGTCCTGGTCAGCCGATTATCCTGGTAGACACTAAAGAAGGTCGCCGGATCATACATAAAGCCTGCCTTGGTGACTTCATCTTTCAGTCAGTTGAGGCGGAGGTGTCAAGAACGCAGGCGAAAAAACTGGTGAAAATCGGGGCCTGAATGTGGAATAACCGGACCTGAAATGAAAAAGGCCCGCCGGCAGCTCCTCCGGCGGGCCTTTTCTAGCCACTAGCCACTAGCCACTACCGCTCGCGGGTGACGTGCAGCCCGTCGATCCGGTAACGCGCGCCGCCCTTCCCCTTCACCAGCAGGAAGTTGAGCTTCTGCGCGTTCGTGATGTCGACCGTTGTCTCCTCCCCGACCGTGCGCAACTGCGCATCCGCAAGCGCTCCCGTGGCCAGCACCTGCGCGTAAAGCTGTATCAGATCTTCCAGTCTCATGGCTTCTCCTCCATATTCCGGACCGGCATGGTTCCTGCCTGCGCAGGCAAATCCGGCCCCCGGCTTTCCGGCCGTTGACTTTCCCCGACACCTGTCACCTGACACCCTCGCGAGGAGGAGGCGCGGCTTGAGCGCCGATCCCTCGCAGTACCCGCCGTTTCCTCCGCATCCGCGATCGCCTCTTTCGTCACCGCCAGGTAACGCCCCGCAGACTGTAGGAACGCGCGGAAGAGCACCACCTTCACCCCGCCCGCCCGCTCCAGGAGCGCCATGTTCTCGATGATGGAGATTGACTCGATCCCGATAATCGCCATGAGCGCCCCGGAGATGACAAACCAACTCTTGGCCAGCAGCGCAGCCCCCGTCGCGACGCCGACCAGCAGGCTGTACTGCAGCAGTTTGGCGACCAGCCGCGTGGTCAGCTTCTTGCTCTGGACCGCGCCTCCGTGCGCCGCCAGCCAGACGCCGGTGATCGTGTCCAGCAGCACAAACAGCAGCACCACGACCGTCTGTTCTCGCACGGCCTGGGGCACACCGCTGAGCGGTCCGGTCAGCGCTCCGATCGTTCCCGCCACGCTCCTCGCAAAGTTAGAAGGCAATCTCGTCACTCCTCCATTCATTCCGGGCTCTTGCCTTTTCTAGTCACTAGCCACTAGCCACTACGGATGCCAGTACCCATCGTAGTACTCCGTCCCGGCTCCGCCGTTGTACAATGTATTCACCTGGTCTGCCGACAGACAGGTGCCCTTCCACCAGCCGACGGCGTCGACGTCGGTGACGGGGATGTAGGGATCGGTTACGACCCAGTTTCCAGGAATGCTGAATGTGTAAGCACCGTCATATGTGCCGGCCGAATAACTGACCGTCTTCCTGGTTCCATTATTGATGGTAATGCCCAACAGGTCGTTCGCCGCATCATAAGTTCCTGTCAGAAGCGTCCATGTCGCATCAGGCACTTGAGAGTCCGCCTCGACGGTGCCTCCGTTGTTGTTGATGTGAAATCCCGGTTTTCCAACAGGCACATTGGGGTCGAGGAAAAATCCGTACTCACAGGTATTGTAGGCATTTGCATCCTTCCCACCGGGAGCGGAGTTCCATCCGATAATATGCGACTGGTTGACCTTGATCCAGACCGCCAGGGTAAAGTCCGCATTGCCGACAGACATATTGGCGTTGTCGGTCAGATTCAGCTTCTGATTATAGGCGGTGAAATGGCAACAGTTACCGATCTTGCCGGTCCCGTTGCCCGGCTCGTTGGCCGGCACCAGATCATTTCCACTCCCCGTAGAGTCCACCCGGTTGTTCGCTCCCGTTTCCTCCATCCGCCAGAAGGCCGTTGGCGTGGGGATGTCCAGGCCAGTCTCACCCCCCCCGGCGCCAGACTCGACAAAACGTCTAGCCGCCGCGCCTCCTGGCGACCAGGGCGTGACGGGCATACAGGACATCGCCCGCTCGAACGCCGGCGATCCCGGCAGGAGCAGCGGCAGCCGGTGGAGTGGTTCCGGTTGGGGCACATAGAGGTGCATGGCCTACTCCTCACACAACAGCAGCGTGCCGGTGATGGCGGCGGCGGCGCTCGCGGTCGCTTTCAGCACGTTGTTGGCGGCGGCGGAGAGGAACCCGTTCGCCAGATCAAAGTTGTAGGGCGTGTCCGCCAGGAGCTTTGGCGTGCGGAACACCGTGTTGCCCGCCGTGTTATCCTCGAACAGCACCGAGCAGGCCGCGCTGACGCTGATGCAGCCGCCCATCAGCCGGAACTTCTTGCCGGACGTGGGCGTGTAAACGGTCGCGATGGAGGTGATGGAGACGGCGCTCATATCGCCGAACTTGTTCGCCGTCCGCACGCGGTCCCACGTCGCGCCGTTGTAGACGAGCAGGGGCGCGCCGACCAGCGGGGTCGTCGGGTTGCTCGCGCCGTCCGCCAGGGCCGCCGCCGCCGGCAGCTCGGTGTCCGCGTTCGTGTAGAGCTTGCCGCTCGCGTCGCAGTTGAGCGTGACGTAATCGCCGTCCGCTCCGCCGCTCGAGGCCGCCGTGTCGCGCCGCACCGCGCCCGCGAGCATGAGCGATTCGCCGCCCGCGCTGGCCGCGTCCTCCGCATACTGCGTGGCTCCCTCCAGGATCGCGACCTTAAGGTTGCCGCTGCCCGACAGCGCCGCCGGCAATCCCCCCGCCAGCAGCGCCTCGACGCCGTCCACGTAACTGAGCAGCGTATTCAGGTCGTTCGTGAGCCGCCGCAGCTTCGCGCTGAGACTGCCCACCGCCCCGGCGGCGACCATCGCGTCCGCGTTCGCCCCGAGCGGATCCGCCGGCAGCGTATCCACGTTCTGGTGGGGGGTATGGACCCCCGCGTTGTCGGTCGTCTTGATGACCCGGCTCGCGTTCAGACCATCCTTGATGTCCAGATTATTCGCCACCGAATATTTCCTCCTCAAAGGCCGTGGCGCGTGGCTCGTGGTTAGTGAAAGTCAAGGTCAAATGCTTTTGACTTTGCCCTTACGAGCCACGCGCCACGCGCCACGAGCCACTAAAACACCATCGGCACATACTGGCTGTTCGTGTCCTTGCTGAAGTCCAGGTTCGGGCCGACCGTCACGTACGGATGACTCGGAACGCGTATCACCACGTCCTGCGCCGTCACGTCGCCCAGGGTCTGCCCCGGACTGACGCACTTGACCTTCACCGTCTGGCCGACCAGGCTGTCGTCTACGCTGACCCGGGCGACGGCCCGCGAGAGGAGCACGAACGCCTCCCCGATCCCGTGGCCCGTCATCGGCGTGTCGCGCCGGCCCCGCAGGATCGTTGTCAGGGTGTACGCCCCGCCGCCGCCCGCCGCCGCCGTCGTGAAGCCGGCGACCTCCTCCCCGACCAGGATTGCGTTGTCATAGGTCAGCTCCACATCCGTCTTGCTGGTGCTCTCCAGCGTGCCCGTGGTGTCCAGCGTGACGTCGAGCGTGGTCGCGTCCTCCCAGGCGTTGGAGGCGACGCCGTCCGGGAGGAGGGAGGCGGTCTCCCCGAAGACAGACCGGTCGAAGATGTTCCCGGCGTCCAGATAGGTCGTCCCGCCGTCCGGACTGTAGTAGATCGCGCATCCGTCCCATCCGTCGCCCCCCGACGCCGCGACGTAGAAACCGGCCCGCAGGCCGTCCTCCTCACGCAGCTCGTACCCGCTCCAGGCATAGAACAGGGTCGGCACCACCGCATCCAGCGCCGGCACGCCCGCCGCCTCCGGCGTGCCCCCGACCACGCTCTGGTCCAGGATGCCGGTCACGTCATCATCCCGCACCGCCGAGAAGCGTAGCTCCCCGAACAGCCCGATGTCCATCCCGACGATCCGGCAGCGCTCGTTGACGCCGTTGACCGGCAGCAGGACCGGGCTGCCCGGACAGAGCTTCAGCCACTTCGGTCCGAGCGCGTATCGGTGCGAGGTCCGTTCCAGCCACTCGCCATACAGGAGGCGCTCGGCGGTCTGGCGCGCGTCGTCGTCCGTCATCGCCAGGGGCGCCTGGACCGTGTGCGCCTCCTGCACGTCGCCTTTCGTGTACCGGACGGCTCCCTGCGAGGTCTGCTCGTAGGTGCGCTTTGTAACGTCCGCATCATACCGGAAGTAAGCCAGGTCCAGACGCCCGGGCAGCTCCAGGTCCTGCCCGCGTTTTGTCTCTAGACGGGTCGGCGGATCCCCGCGGCCCTCGCTCCAGACGTGCGCGCCGAGATCGTCCTCCGCGATGGTGGCCGCCTCCGGACAGCCCCGCGGGATGGCGATCAGCATCCCGTCTATCTCCGCCAGGTCGGTCGCTCCCACCCGCAGGACCGGCTCCAGCGCGCTCCGGGCGGCGGTGCGCTGCGCGATCACGAACCCGATGATGCGGTGCTCCGCCTCCTCAAAGGACGTGTCGCTCTCGGCGATCCCGACCTGCTCGGCCAGGTCCCGGAGGATGTCCGCCACGGAGCTGCCTGGCGCTTCCACCTCAAACGACATCGAGGGGATGCGGTTGCCCCAGTCGGTCAGCAGCAGGTCCTCGAACACCGCGTAGGCGATCCCCCGGTAGGCGGGCACGTTCCCCGCCCCTAAAGCAGCCTCCATCAGCGGATCGACCGCTTGCTCCTCTGTGCCGGTGTAGACCGTGATGTCATGCTTGCTCGATGGCGTCGAGTCGACGTCGTAGATGAGCTTGTCTTCCGCCCAGATGCGCCTTACACCCCGGATCGGTCCCCGGCAGATCGCCATCGCGCAGGAGACGGTGTAGGTGTACTCGTTGACCGTGACGCCGCCGCCCCCCTTGCCGCCCTCCTCGCGGCTCGTCACGTGCTCGACCAGGTCCGTGGACCAGAGCATGTTCCCGCCGACGCGCGCGCAGCCAAAGCACTGCGGGATCATCACGCCGTACCCGGAGCCGGTGATGCGCAGGTCGTCCAGCTTCCCCCGGTCCTGCGCCCCCATCTTCGGCGGAAAGAGCATCCCGGCGAGGGAAACTCCGACAGAGAACCCCATCATCGGGTTCCCGAAGATGCTCCCGATCCCCGCCCCTACCGCGCCCAGCACGATCGTCGCCATCGCTACTCCAGGCCAGAGGCCAGAGGCCAGAGGCCAGAGGCTAAGGCGGCCGTTGATTCATCCTTCATCCTTCATCCCTCATCCTTCCACCGATAGGTGGCGACAAGCCGCCTTCTCCACGCTCCCGCCAAAGCGTGCTCGACCACCCGCCCGACGCTCTGATACGTGTGAATGAACCGCTCCACGTTCGTTTCCTCGCCTTTGCCGTTACGAGCCACGAGCCACGCGTCACGAGCCACTTCCGTCACCATCCCCACGTGCTGCGCGCTGCCGCGCATGGAAAAGAGCAGCAGGTCGCCGGGCCGGGCTGCACCATCCGGCACGCGCTCGCACACCGCCTCGATCTGCCGCTGGAGCCTATCCGGGTTGACGATCCGGCTGTAGTGTACGTCCTCGTAGTCCGTCAACCCGATGTCGTGCGCCGCGCAGAGGAGCAACCCGACACAATCAAGCCCCTGCCGCGAACGCCCCGCATGGACAAACGGAACGTTCAGGTAAGACCTGGCCGCTCCGACCAGCCGTTCCTCTATACCCGTTGCCTTTCTCCGTGTTCTCCGTGTCCTCCGTGGTTGATGGCTATTGACGTTACCCGGACGGCGGCCGTCCCCGCCGGATCAGCTTGTCCGTTCCGGGGACATAGGGCTCCGCTCTCATATTGATGACATTGGCAAACCGGCTCTTACAGATGTCAAAGGTCCGGTTGCAGCCGGCCTCCAACGTCGCCGTGTCCCCGACCTGTACCGTGAAGGGGAACGCCTCCTGCATCTTCAGGAGCGCCTCGCCGCCGACCAGCGTGTGGACCTTGATCTCCCGGCTCAGGCCGTTATTCAGGCCGCTCGTGAAGGTCACCTTGCCGTAGTCAAAGTAGCCGCTCGCCTCCGCGCTGGCCCCGAAGGTGAACTGCCGGTCGCTGTCCACGTCCGTCACCGTGCGCGCAAACTGGTAGTCTGTGATGTCTTTTGCGTCGGCGAACAACCCTCCCGGCGCGCACTGGCTGTCCCCCAGGGCCTTCACCCGGCACGTCGGGCTGGTCAGGTCACCGATCTGCTGCGCCAGGCGCTGCATCTGGCTGCGCACCTCCGCGGTGTACTTCCCGTCCTGGATCGTGATCTCCCCGAGGGTCCCCTTCAGGAGCGTCACCGCGCCATCGGAGAGCGAGTCCCAGTTGACCAGCATGAGCGTGATGTCCGCGCCGTCATACCGGCCCGCCAGCAGGTCCGTCTCCGCCACCGCATCGCTCTGCAAGAGGCCAAAGACGTCCAGGTTGTCGATGCCCGTCCCCAGCTCCTGCCGGAGGGCCGTCGCTTCGACCGCCGAAAGCGCCTCGTAGGTCGTTCCGCTAAACGTCAGGTCCCGGTCGTGGGTCGTGAAGCCCAGGATCGTCCCGTCCGTCCGCTCGACCTTGACGCAGACCGCGATGGTCAGACTCTCGCCCGCCAGGTGTGTCGTCATCTCGGCGCTGAGCGTGCGCAATACTCCCGGACAGCAGCCGTCGACGTGCTCCCCGAACGGGTAGGAGAGGCCGAACCCATCGTTGTAGAGCGCCGCCCGCTGGTCCGCCGTCAGTACGCCGCCCCCGCCCGGCGCGGACTTCCAGATACCGACGTCTGAGATCCACCCGTTCAGGATGTTGTAGCCGGGTTCCGCGGGACTATAGCCCCCGATCCGGAAGGGGAGGTCAGCGGTGTAGATGCCTCCGGCGAGCGCCTGCGAGTAGATCGTGCCGTTGTTGACCTGCAGGTTGACCGTGTTGGCAACGGCGTCGTGCCAGAACACCACGAAATAGGGGACGCCATCGGTCGCCACAGGACCGGCCAGGTTGATGATATCCGCCCCATTACTGGTATACTGGCAGCCGATCTTATGGTCCGTCCAGTTAAAGAGGAGGTTGTAGCCATAGACCAGCGAATCCCAGAAGCCGGCCAGGCGCGGCGTGTTGGTGTGCGAGTCGGCCTGGAACCATAAGGCGAGCGTAAAATCGTTATCTCCGATCCCCAGATCCGTATCGCCTTCGCGTAACAACTCGGCGGTCGTATCGAAGTCGGCAGCGTAGCCGAGCAATCCCTTCCGGTGTCCGACGGTTAAGCTCCGGTCCTCCACCAGGTCCTTCCCGCCGCAGGTCGCGTCGTACCGGTCGATCCCCGGCCCCTCCCGCAGCTTCCAGTACACCAGCAGCGTATCCAGCAGCCCCATTTAGCCGTTGTCCTTGCCGTTTCTAACCACGAGCCACGAGCCACGAGCCACTAGACTCGCAGCTCCACGATCGGCACGCTCCAGCTTCGCACCGTCACCGCATCCTGCTTCATCTGCATCTGATCGGTATCAAAGCGCACCGGCACGTCGAACTCGAACGTCGCCGTCGGCACGTACCCGGGCGCCGCGGCGAACGTGCAGACGCCGGTCGCGCTGGCCAGGCTCCACGCGACCGCGCTGAGGGATGCGTTGCCGGGCGTCTCCAGCGCGGAAAAGTCGGCCGTCAGCGCCAGGGTCGTATTGCGCAGGTCGCCGACAAAGGTGATCGTGTAGGGACCGCCCGCCGAGCCGGTGACCGTCGCGTTGCCGCTGCCGACCGAAGAGAGGCCCGTCAGCGCCGTCTGCACCGTCGCCGCGCTCGCGTTGTAGGCGATCTCTCCCGTCGTCTGGCTGTTGAACGTCAGGTGGAAGTGCCCCGACGCCTGCGCGCCGAGCGTTACCGTATACGAGGGTAGCACCTCTACTCCCGTGCCCGGATGATAGAGCTGCACCGTGCCCGCGACCGGCTTGTTGATCTCCCGCGTGTGGGTGATCGCGCCGGAGGTGTAGACCTTCTGCAGCTGGAAGGTGGTCGTGGTGATCTGCGCGGTGGCGTGCTTGGTCTCCACGTCGCCGATCTTGGAGGAGTAGTCGGCCCAGTCCTTGAACCGGAAGCCGCGCAGACGACCCTGCCGCGCGATGAAGAAGGCTGCCAGCACGTCTGCCTGCGCCCGGCTGCGGTCGTCGTACTGGATCTCCCAGCGCCGCCGCCCCTCGGCCCACTGCGCCACCCGCTGCTCCGCGCCGCTCCCCGTCACGATAACGACGGTCGAGTACATCGGCCCGCCGGTCGCCCCGTAACTCAAGCTCTCAGGGAGCCGGATTTCATCAAACGCCATATCTGTCCCTTATGTAGGGCGCGTGCCTTCCCCGACACCCGTCACCCGTCACCCGTCACCCGTTCCTTGCCTGCGTGCGATTGGCTGCACGCCACGCGTCCTGATAGAGCTGGTCCTGCGACGCCCGGAATGCCTGCACGTCCGGCGTCGTGATGTTGAAGGTGATGTTGACAGAGCCGCCCGCCGCCGCCCCGGCCAGCCGGCCCGTCGGTACGATCTGGCCGCCCCGGTCCGGCGTAAAGAGTTCCGGTCCCTGCTCGCCGACGATATAACTCCGTCCCGACACCACCGGCCCGCCCGCGGCCCGCCCGCCGCCGAAGAAGGCGTTGACGCCCGCGCTGCCCCCGATGGCCCCGATCAGGAGCCTGGTCAGCTGCGAGGCCAGATAGTCGGCGGCCATCCGCTGCAGCATCTGCTGGAAACCCTGGACCACCGAGCCGAAAAACCCCTTGAACCCGCGCTGGAACAGGTTGTCGAACGCCGACTGGAAGACGCCGTAGAAGTCCTGCGCCACGCCCCGCCAGATATCGCGCATCTGCTCCGCCTTGCGCCGCTGCTGCTCTATCGCACGGTCCATCATCTGACCCATGCCCGCAGACATCCATTGCATCCCCTCCGAGATCGCGCTGCCGATCCCGAACGTACCCGCCGCTTTCCGGGCGCGCTCATTTTCTGCGGCCCGCTTCGACTCGGCAAAGAGCGGACCGAGCATCCCGCTGTACTGGCCCATCGCGCCGGTGGCCTGCGACAGGGCCGCGAACTGGTCGCGCGCTTTCAGAAGACCCATCTCGACGCGCATCTTCGCCAGGTCCGAGGCCGTCTTGCGCAGGTTTGCCGGAAGCTCTGCAAGCGTCTTCCCGAACACCTCCAGGGAGACCCGCTCCGCGTCCGTGGCCGCCTTCATCTGCAGCAGCTCCACCCGCGCCCTCTCCATCGCCGACGTGCCGGTCTCCTGTAGACGCCGGTTCTCCTCCTGCGTCTTCGTCAGCTTCTCCAGGGCCTCCCGCTGACCGAGGAGAGACTTCAGCCGCGTCTCGCTGATCCCCGGATACTCCGCCTTCAGCTTCGCCAGGCCCTGCAGTTCGTTGTTGCGGGTCTCCCGGATGCTGGCGTTGGTGACGTCCAGCGCCTCGCGGAACTTCTTCTCGCTCTCCTGGCCTTTCAGGCGCTCCGTGACCGCCTCCCGCAGGTGCGTGATCTTCGCGCGCAGCGCCTCGGATACCAGCCGGTACTTCCCGGCCAGGTCCGAGGCGACCTGGCTGCCGCCCTCCTGGAGCGTGTTCAGCCGGCTCTGCAGCGAGGCGACCTCCGCCAGCGCGGCCTTCGTCTGCGCCTGCGCAGGCGTGAGCTTCGGCTCGCGCGCCGCGCGTTCCGGCGTATACCCGTAGATCGGCGCGCCCGGCGAGGCCATCTTGGAGAGGAGCGCATCCACACCGCCTGCTGACCTCCCACCTCCCATCTGCACGTGCCACGGCTCGTACTTCCGGCCCGCCGCGCGAGAGAGCATCGGAAAGGTCAGACCGAGCGAGGGCGCGATCTGGTGCGCCAGGTCCAGACTGCCCGACAGGTCCGCCGCCATGCCGCGCTCGTGCAGCGAACGACCGGGCGGCGCCGCCAGACCCGGCTTACGGCGGTACAGCTCCGCCTGCTGCGCGGTGGTGCGAAAGCCGTCCGTGATCGAGAGACGACCGCCCCGCGCTTCGACCGCCTTCGCCAGCTGGTCCAGGCGGGAGGCGAAGTTGACGTTCATCCCCCGATAAACACCCGATGGCGCAGTCCCGGCCGGCGCGGTGGATGGGCGCATCGACGCCGGCAGGAACGCGCCGCCCGTCGGCCCGTACATCGCCGACAGGGCCGCCGGACTGTTGGGATACTTCGAGGCGGTCGAGTACTGCAGGGCGCTGACCGTCAGGCCGGCCCCCAGAGTGCCGAGGCCGATCCCGCCTAACTTGCCGGGCAGACCCGCCGCGCCCCCGGCCAGAGCCGCCCGACCCTGCGCCAGGGCCGCCGCCTCCGCCGCCACCCGCGCCGCGATCCAGGCGCTGCGCAGCTCGACCACCAGCTTGATCAGACCCGCGACCCGCCCGCCGACCAGCATGAGCGCGCCGCCGAGTAGACCCCACTTGACCAGGTTCTCCTGCGTCGCCGGGCTGAGGCGCTGGAACCAGCCGAGCAGTTCCTGCAACGCCTTGAGCACGGAGCGCAGCGCCGGCAGCAACACGTTCCCGGCCTGGACCGCCGTGATCTCGATCTCTTTCTTGAACTGCTCCCACCCGGCTGCTTTTAGCTGCTCGTTTAAGGCCCGCTGCGTCGCGCCGATCCCCTCGGTCGCCTTGCCCATCTGCAGCAGCTCTTCCCGGAAGCGCCGTCCGTTCTCGGAGCCGGCGGTCAGGAGCCCGCGAAACGCCTGCATGTCGGGAAACAGCTTGCCTAACGCGTCCTGCTGGCCCCGCGTCTTCTCGATGATCTCGGCCAGCACGCCCCCCAGACCCTTGCTCTGCAGCGCGGTCAGCCCGTAGCTGATCCCCATCTCCCGCATCATCTTGGACGCCTCGTCGGAGGGCCGGATGATCTTGGTGATCAGGTTCTGGAGGTCGTTGATCGCCTCGGCGCCGGACTGGCCCGACTTGGTCGCGACGGCGATGTAGGCGCCCACTTCCTGGAGGCTGATGCCGGCTTTGGCGGCGATGGGCAGCACCGAGCCGATGCTGCCGGCCAGCTCGCTAAAGTTGATGACACCCCGGTCCACGACCTTGAACAGGACGTCCATCGCCTCCTTGGCGCTGTGGACGCCGGGGATGCCGCTGTTCAGAACGCCCATCAGCGCCCGGCCCGACGTGGCCGTATCGGACAGGCCCGCCGTCGCCCCTTTTGCCGCGACGTGCAGCACCTCCAGCGCCTTCTTGCCCGTGAAACCGGAGGAGTAGACGTCGTAGAGCCCTTTCGCCAGGTCGCGCGGTCCCTGCGTGATCGACGGGTCCTTCGCAACGCCCATCACCGCCGCCTTGAGGCCCTGGAACTCCTTCTCGCTCACCTGCGCAATCGAGTTGACGTTGCGCATGGACTTGTCGAAGTCGTTGGCGACCTTCGCGCTCGCCCCCAGAGACGCGACGATCCCGGCCCCCGCGACCTCTAATCCGCGCCCGATCTTCTCCCCCACGTCCCATCGCAGGCGGGAGAACTCGTCGTGCGCGCGTTTGGCGGCAGCCGCGGCTTTCGCCGCCTCCGCTTCCGCCCGCTTGGTGGCGGCTTGCGTGGCCTTCTCGGCTTCGGCATAGGCGCGCTTGGTGTCGCGCGGGATCTTCTGCAGGTCGTCCGTCTCGGCGGTGACCCGCACCGCTAAAGAGGCAATGTCCATCAAATTCCTATAGACAGGATGAACAGGATGGATAGGATTTTTTTGATCCTATAAATCCTGTTGATCCTGTCCAATGTCTTTGTCTTTCCCGTCACCCGATACCCATCACCCGCGCTTCGTGCCACCGGCGCGCCTCCTCCTCCGCAAACCAGATCATCACCGCGCGGTTGTAGTCGAGCATCGGTATCTGACGCGCCTCGCGGGCCGGAATGCCAAGCACCCGGCCCGCGATCACGTCGAGATAGTAGGCGGGCAGCTTCGCGCCCCGGACCTTCGAGCCCAGCGTCAGGAACCGAACGATCCCGTCTCGCTCGGAGGGTCCGGCTGGCTGTCCTCGGCGATGGCGCGCGAGAGGGCGATCAGCAGCGAAGAGGGCACCAGGGAAAGCGTGTCGACGTCGATGGGCAGAACCTTCCCGCCCTCCGACGCCGGCTTATCATACAGGTCCCAGGAGTCAATGAGCGTGACGAGCATCACCCGGAAGGGCATCGTCTTGATCTCCGATTCGCCCGCCGACGCGATGCTGTCCTCCAGCTCCGGCGTGAAAGCGCCGGGCCGGTAGTGGAGATGGAGCGTCTCGCCCTCGTACTCGACTGCCAGCGCCTTTGTCACCGCCTTCAGCGTTTTCAGGTCCATGCCTTCCTCCTCTTGCCGCTGCCCTTGTCTTTACCCTTACTAGCCACGAGCCACGAGCCACGAACCACCAGCCCCTGTCACCCGCCGGCCGGTACCGCCGGTATCGTTCCGAGCACCTTCGAGCTGTCCACGACCACCATGCCGTTGAGGGTGACCACGACCTTTCCCGCGGGGTCGGCTACGATGACATAAGGCATCTCTTTCAGTACGACTTTCGTTACCTCGTCGAAAAACACCGCCTTCCCGCTGATGTTCCACTTCCCGCCTTCTGCCTTGATGGTCGGCTGCACGGTGTCATAGAAACGGTAATTATACCGCTCCCAGACCACCGCGGTGTGCAGGGCCTCATAGGTTACCACCATCGTGTAACTTTTACGACCCAGCGGATCCGTCTCTTCCGCGACCACGTTGAAAAACAGGCTGGCTGCCCACGACGGAACAGCCGCGAACAGCGTCAGCACGACCAGCATCAGCCGTGCTGCCAGTTTGAATGACCTCATGAGAGTTAACTCCTTCCGCCCCCTCCGGGGCAGCCACGTAAGGGATGGTTTTCCCCTGTCTTTTCCAGCCACGAACCACGAGCCACGAGCCACGAGTCACGCGCCTTTAGAGAGCCGTCAGCGCCGTCTCGACGATCACTTCCATATAGCTGCCGACCGCCGAATGGTAGAGCAGCTGCAGGTCGTAGGTGCCGGCCTGAACATCCTCGTGCGGTCCCCGCTTCGGGTTGAGGAAGGCAAACGGCGCGGTCAGGATGATCCTGTACTTGTAGCCGGTCTCGATAGAGGAGCCGTTGGCGACGATGCGGATGTACTTCGTCGTACCCGAGCGCAAGTCGTCCATGAAGGCGTCGGCTACGCTGTTTTGCTCGACGATCAGCTGCATGGTCGGATCGCCGGCCAGCTCGAGAGTGCTGCTTAAGGAAGGATCCGCCTCGTCGAGCGTCATCACGCCGCGGTGCCGGGGCTTGAAGTCCCACTTCCATTGCAGGCAGTCCTCCAGCTTCGTCAGCCCGAGCAGTGACGCACCCACGTAGACGGAGACCTTCTTCGGGGGAACCGGCACGTGCGCGACCTCCGTCAGCGTCAGTCCCGCCGTGCAGTAGCCGATGTTGGCCGCCGGGCTGGTGCCGCCCGTCAAAGAGGTGCCGTCCGCCGAGAGGACCGTGATGGTCGTCTCCGCAAGGTCTTCGATGAACTCCACGGACCAGGGGCCGCCCAGGTTCGCCGTGATCGCCGCTCCCGCGCCGCCTACCAGGCTGCCGAAGTCGGCGGTAAGGGCCAGGTCGGTGTGGATCAGGTCGCCGGTGAAGGTGATCGTAAACGGCGTGGTGTTGCCGGGTCCGCCCGACACCGTCACGTTGCCCGTGCCGATGGTGGAGAGCGCCGCCAGGGTCGTCTGCAGTGTCGACGCCGAGACGTTATAGGCGATGCCGGTCGCCGAGACGCCGTTGAACGTCAGGTCGAACGTGCCGCTTGTCGGCGTGTCCAGGTCCAGCGTATAGGCGCGCGTGCCGATCACGGAGACGTTGCCCGCCAGAACGGTCGAGAGCAGCTCGAGCGCCGCCTCCACCTCCGCGCCGGACGCGTTATAGGCGATGTTACCCGTCTCCTGCCCGGCATACGTGAGGGTGAAGGTTCCGCCCGTCGGCGCGCCGGAGAGGTAGACGTTCTGCACCCGGTAGCCTTCCGCCAGCCGCCGCCCGAGCGTCTTGCCGGTCACGTCCGCGCCCTTCTCCGCGACCGTCAGCCCGAAGTCCGTGAACTTGTGGCCCGCCGCCCGGCCCGCCTCGCGTGTCGTGCCGGTGGCGACGGTGTAGCTTTCGACGGTGTCCGGATCGCTCTGTTCAGGCAGGAACCGCCAGCGCCGCGTGTTCGTCGCCGCCGTCGTGGCGATGCTCGCGTTGCCCGGTGTGGTCAGCGTGGAGAAGTCCGCCGTCAGCGCCAGGGTCGTGCCGATCAGCCCGGCCCGGAAGGTGACCGTAAAGGGTCCGCCCGCCGCGCCGGTCACCGTCACGTTGCCGCTCCCGACCGTCGACAGCGCCACCAGCGCGCTCTGGACGGCCGACGCCGCAGCGTTGTAGGCGATCTCATCCGTCGTCTGCCCGTTGAAGATCAGGTGGAAGTGACCGCTGCTCTGGGTACCGAGCGTCACCGTCCAGACGCCGTTGGTCGTCGGCGTGCTGATAGTGGCCGTACAGAGCAGCGAGGAGAGCAGGTAGAGGAACTCGTTGAAGGCCCAGATGCCCTTTAAGCTCCCCTCGCTGCTCTCTTTCATCACCACCATGCCGACCGGGGCCTTGTTGCCCTGCACTTTCACCGGCTCCGCGGGGACCACCGCATCCAGGTCCAGTGAGAGACCGAGCAGGCGCTTCAGCGTCTGCACCGCCGTGCCCTCCATCGCCTCGACCCCCAGGAGCACGCGCTCAAAGATTGCTGCTCTTCCCGCCATTGTATCTATCCTCCGCAAATCAAAAGCCCGTCTCCCCTAAAGAGACAGGCTCTGCCGCTCAACAAAAAGGCGCCTCCTATTCGGCGCCGAATGATGCCGTTCCTGAATGTTCCTGACACCATCAGGAGACTGCCCGGATGTACGGGCGGTAGTACCCTCCGCCCCAGCTGTATCGAACGCCGTTCTCGATGTCACTGTCTGCAGCCGGGTGCTCCCGCACGCAGCCCAGGATCTCGTATTCCTGTCCCTCAATGGTTACGGTAGAGACCGGGTTATCTTCATCGGGCTGCACGTCCAGCAGCGCGTCCAGGCGCATCACAAGCGCGGCGATGTCGCCATAACCCCCCTCGCCAATCACCCGCACCAGAAACAACGGCTTCGACAGGAGTCGCTTGCCACCGACGCCCCGGCAGTCGGTGCCGGCGATGAAGGCGGCGGTAAGGAGCGGATAGGCCGGCGGATCCCCGTTCGGATCGTCCGGATCTACGTCCGGCGCGCCGTCCGCGTAGGCGCGGGTGCCAATGCTCGCCGAGAGTGTCGTATCCGCAATCGCCGTGCCGGTGATCCACTTATAACCGGCCAGCACCTCGCTCATCAGGAACCCTCAGCGGCAGGGCTGCCCATCATGAACTCCTCGCGTTTCATCCCAGTTTCCCGACTGCCTCGCGCACTGCCTCACGAGCCGCCTGCCGGACCGCCTCCATCATGTCGCGCACGAAGAGCGGACGCTGCTCCTCAGCAGAAGGGGCCAGGAACGGGCGCGGTTTGATCTTCCCGCCTGGCGTGCCCTGCTCCAGGTACTTGCCGCCGTACTCCGCGCCGACCTGTACCTCTGAGGTCCTCTCCCCGACCACCACGCTGACGATGCTCTCCTCCAGTTCCTTCGACCAGGAGGCGGGCGCTTCGCCGGGCGCGCTGGCCTGGTGCGGCGAGGGCTTCGTGCGCGAGCGGTAGACCCGGCCGGTCTTCGGACCCCGCTGGATCTTCGCCTTCGCGCGATCGCGCAGGGCGTCGGCGGTGTGCCGCACCACCTGCCCCGCTTTATCCCCCGTCAGCGCCACCAGCTGCGGCGACAGGTCGAACCGCATCTCCATCTTAATCGCCATCTCGCCATGCCCCTCGCCGTTCCCCGATACCCGGCAGCCGAAAGCAGCAAGTACGCTCTCAACTGCTCACCCGACACCCGACACCCGAACCAGCGTCGCCGTCAGCACCGTCGCGCCGGTCCGGCCCGCATCTGTCTCGGTCACCTCGTAGGTCCGCCCGCCGATCACCACGCGGTCCGCCGGGCGCACGTCGCCGTCCAGCTTGAAGTAGCAGGTCCAGACCGTCAGGCTCTTGAGCTCCCCGGCCTGCACGACCTCCGCGCGCCGCGTCGTCTTGTCCAGCGCGCAGGCCACCTCGCCGGCGTCATTCCAGACCAGGCTGTGCGTGCCCAGGCCGTCGGCGGTCAGCGTCTTGCGCCGGATCGTCGCCGTCTCGGAAAGCGTGATCGGCTCCGGCGCGCTCGGTCCCCCGCTTGCCGGATCCGCGCTCCCGAACGATCCCGGCCCCCCCGGCGTCAGCGGCACCGCCTCTCCTCCCGCCGTTCCCCGACACCTGACACCTGACTGAGCGGAAGCGGACTTCCCATCAGCTTTTGACATTTGACACCCATCTCAGACCACCTTCCGGTATGCGTACACGTTGATCCCGGTCGTATCCTCCCCCACGTCGCTATAGTTGACCAGGGTGATGACGTAGATCAGCCGGTGCCAGATCAGCTCGTCGCCCTCCATCGGCGGCACCACCAGGCTCGTCGGCAGGAAATCGGCCGGATTGAACCGGAAGACGCGCGGGTCCGCGGAGGCGATGTAGGGTCCGAGCGTGTCCTTCTTGTCCAGCGCCTGCACGCCCACCTTCGCGCCGCTCACCTCCTCGGTGAGGACCCGGTACTCCGTGCCCTGGAACTCGACCGTCGTCCCGACCTTCTCGCGCAGGTCCTGCAGCTGCCAGGCGATGTTCTCGCTGATGTGACTCATCCGCCTTTGCCCTTACCAGCCACGAGCCACGAGCCACGAGCCACTAAAGAGACACCCGTTCATACCGCAGCGCCGCCATCTCATAGTCGTCCCGCCATCGCTGCGCTTCCAGCGAAAGCGGAGCCGTGCCACCCCCCCCGTAGCGGATCTCGGTGTTCAAGTCCCGGTGCGAGAAGAGACCTCGCGAGATATTGAGCGAGAGTTCCTGGTAGGCCAGGTAAGCCCCGTACTGACGGACCGCCTCCCACGCGTCGTCCGGGATCGTCTCCGCGCGCCCCCACCGCCCGATGATCCGGATCGAGCGGGGCGGGCCATACTGGTTGCTCGAAAACTGCACGATCTCCCAGGGACGCCCCTCCGCGTCGGCGTTGTAGTCGCCACCGGCATCTGTCAGCCAGAAGTGCTCATTGACGGTCAGCGCCGTCCCGTCCGGCTCACTGACGGAGAGGTGCGTGGTGAGGCTGGTCAGCGTCAGCAGCCCCGCCTCCAGACGCAGCAGACGCCCGCCGCCCCGTGAGACGCCCTCCCGGTTGGGCCCGGGCGGATCGAACCAGCGCGTCACGTCCGCCGCGTCCTTGAGGAAGGGTTTCCAGCCGGTGCGCTTCTCCCAGTCGCTCCAGGCCGCCGGCGCCTTGACGTCCAGACGCATCAGCGCCACGGCATCATCAAACTTCGTCGGGTTGATGACGCCCAGACTCTCGATGTACTGCTTCAGATCGTCGCTGGTCGGAGCCGCCGCCTGACCCATCAGACGACTTCCTCCAGTTCCGTCCAGGTCGGCGTGGCCCGCGTGCCGGTGTTCTCGTAGAGCACGCCCGCGCCGTCGCCGTTCTTGGCCGCGAGGACGCACCCGTTCTGCGCGCCGCGATAGGTCCCGCGCACTCCCGGCGTCACCGTCGTGATCGTCACGTCCTCGTCATCTCCCACGCCGGTCAAGCTGGTTCCATCGCCCGTCATCTGCGTCTGGTTGAGGCCGCCCAGGTTGTTCTGGAACGTCACGTCGACCGGCGTCGCCGGCAGCGATCCGCCGGAGCAGGCCACGTCGCCCGGCTCCACGTTGGAGAGCGCCTGCAGCGCCGCCTGTACCACGGCTGCCGTTGCGTTATAGGCGATGTTTCCCGTCTCCTGGCCCGCGTAGGTGAGCGTGAAGGTGCCGCCCGTCGGGCTGCCGTCGAGCGTCACCCGCTGCACCTCGTTCACGCCGTTGACCGGCACCCCGTCAAAAACGAGCTGGCTGTAGTTCTGTGGCATGTTTACCGCCTCGCGTTCGCCATCCGGCTCCGGGATTCGATCTGTCGCCTGTGGCGCTTCTTCTCCCACGCCGCCTTCCGTCGCTGGCTGGCAAGGGAGGGTTTGGTAGGGCGCGAAAAGGACAGCGCCGGAATCGGATGCGACTCCAGTTTCCCGCATCGCGCGCAGATCCGCTCCCAGGAATCTTCCAGCAGGGTCCGCAGATGCCACCGATGGCCGGAGAGATAACACAGGAACCGTCGAAGCATCCGTCTCATTTCCGACAACCGGCCCAGTATCCGTCTCACTTCCGACCTCGCGGCCCGCGCTTCATCTTATCCTGCGCCGGCGCAAAGGGTGCCGCCGCCTCCGCCTCCGCGCAGCCGAAAGCAGCAGGAATGCTCTCAACCGCTTCTACCAGCCGGGGCGCGGGCTGGACCAGGACGCGCACCACCTCGGCGGACTCCGTCTCTACCAGCACGCAGTCCCCTTCAATCCCCCGGACCGTGCCGGCGTGTCCAGCCAGGCGGACCTTCTCGCCGATCATGTAGACAGGCATCTCACTTCCCTCGTTTTGAAGGCGTCGGTGTCCGCTTCGGGGCAGGCGTCGGTTCCGGTAGCTCGGGTCGTTCCGGCTCAACCTCAGAAACATCAGAAACCTCACAAACCTGCTCTTCCGCCCATCCCTCGCGCAGAAACACGCCTCCCAGGTCGTCCGGCAGCGTGTAGACCTGGCCGGCCTGGTAGGTATTGACACGCATCCCATCGGGAGAGCCGTCCATCGTCTTGAGCATCCGCACTTCGATCATGGTACTTCCCTCGCTTTCGCCTGGATGTGCGGCAGGTCAACGAAGCTCGACCAGTCGCCGCCCCACTCCAGGCCGTATGTCCGCGCCGCATGACCCAGGATCTGCCACAGCACAAGCGGGCCGTCCCAGTGAAAGCGTCCTTTTCTATCCAACCAGACGATGTCCGCCGCATCCCGCTCGGTGTGCCGGCTATGTTTCGTATGGGTGACGATCGAGCCGGGCCGGGTACGTCCCTGCGCGTAGAGATAGTCCTGCCGGGTCTGACTGCGGTATGTTTCGAAGATCACCCAGGCATAGAAGTTGGTGAACTTCCCCACGGTCTCCCGGTTTGCCTGTTCCAGAGCCAGCACGAGCGCGAGACGAAACGCCGGCAGCAGCGCGTTCACGTCTCGGCATACCTTAATTGGATTGTCACGCTTCGCCGCCGGCATGATCGTATCTACCGCTTGAACTCGCCGAGGACCGCGAACGTGAAGCTCTGATCCTCCACCGGGTCGCCGTCCTTCGCCACGATGTACCGCACCCGCACCTGGTCGCCGAAGATGGACGGCCTTACCACTCCGGCGTTGCAGTCGCTCGTGAAGTCCACCGTGCTCGTGCCCGCCGCGCCCGCAGGATCCAGCGTGGCGCTGTACTTCTGTGAGTCCGCGCCGTTGCCCAGGATCTGCGGGAAATGAACGACGTTGAGCCAGGTGCTCCCGCCGTCGAAACTGGTGTCTACATACACGTCGAGGGTGTCTCCCACGTCCGTGTCGGCGTCGGTGACGATCAGGGCGATCTGCGCCTGACGATACGCGCCCAGGCCCGTGATGGCAGTCCCGTTCACCGTGCCCGACGCCGTGACGGTCGTCTCCGGCTGCAGCGTCACCTGACGCACCGGCCCGTAGTTGTCGACCAAACTTACGCTCATGCCGCTCTCCCGTTAGCGGCCGGTGACCGTGGCCGTGGCCTTGACGAGCCACGAGCCACGAGCCACGAGCCACTCGCCTATACGAACGTGATAGCCCCGCTGGCGACCAGCTTGCCGTTGGGCAGCACGAGGATCAGGTACCAGGTCGCTGCCCCGGCCTCGATCAGGTTGATGTCGATGTCGCCGTCGGACTCGCTCACCAGGTCGAACGCTTTCGGCACAGCCGAGAGGGCTGTCTCGGTGGAATCGTTGAACGCCGCCGTGGTCACATCGGAGCCGTTGGTCAGGTCGTCGGTGTTGGCGGTCCAGTCGCCCGCGTTGTTCTCGATGGCGATGTAGCCCAGAGCGATGTTACCCGCATCCGCTGCCGGCAGGGCCGCCAGGGCCGTAGGAGCGTCATTATACGCCTGAGGACTGGCCGGCACTTTGGTGGAGACCGTGCCCGCCGCGTTGATCTGGATGAGGATGACGCCGAACTTGCTCGCGGTGATGACGTGCGCCGCCGTGAAGGTGAGGGCGGTCGTCGCCGCTTTCGTGTGCGAGACGCCGTTGAGCATGAACGCGGCCGTCTGCGTGGTCTTGAACTTCTCCGGGACCGCGTCGATGGCCAGGTTACCGTCCACGATCAGGGCGTTGGCGAGCGCCGGCGTCAGGGAGACTAGAAGCCCGTCCGTGCCGATGGCGATCCCGCCGGAGGGTGTGGCGGCTGCCAGGCTGTCGCCGTTTGCGTCGTCGCTGAGGTAAGCACGCACGTGGCCACGCACCGCCAGGTCCGCAGCATTGCCGTCCTTGAGCTGGACCGCGACGTTGATCGTGTTGCCCCCTGTTTCGGCCCCGACGACGATCGTCGCATCCAGGGGCGCGCCGTCCAGCTTATTGATCTCGTCCGCCGTGGCGGTGAGCGCCGCGAGTTTCGCGACGTCGGCATAGACGACACTGGCGACGGAGCCGGGGTTCTGCCCGTCCCGCACGTTCAGTTGCCCGGCCACACCGGCCGCGCCGTTCACTCCGAGCGTCGCCTGGCGAGCCCCGACGACGTCTTTGTTGGCATCGGCGATCACCGCTTTGCTGGCGACGACGGTTGTGCCGGACCCGTTCAGGTATCCCAGTTCGGTGGCGTCCAGGCCCGTCCCGGCCATCGCGTTGATCTCCGCCGCGGTGACGGTAATGGCCGTGCCGTTTATCTTGAGCGCGCCCCCGCTCTCGATGTCGATCTCGCCGCCGCTCTCTACGTCGAGCGATCCGCCCGAGGCCACGACCTGCCGGCTGCCGCCCTGCTCGCGATACACTTTCGGTTGATAGGTGCTCATTACATTTCTTCTCCGTTGGCTTCAGCCCGCGCCGCCCGCGGACCTATCCGATTTTCGGAACGAATGAGTACGCAGGCGGCCTATGGCGGCCACCGCCCTGCGCCTTTTTTGCCCTTGCCTTTTCTAGCCACGAGCCACGAGCC
>Ga0154739_1083_pt2 | contig 55178 bp, 31 predicted proteins | sample Rifle2008BG16ft_FD_105747 | JGI IMG/M metagenome (GOLD analysis project Ga0154739, IMG submission 105747) | Candidatus Eisenbacteria bacterium RBG_16_71_46 | reverse complement strand
GGGATTCGAACCCGTGTCGCCGCCGTGAAAGGGCGGTGTCCTAGGCCTCTAGACGATGGGGACGCGGCAGAGAGGGCCCGTGAACTTAGACGGCGGGCGTGAACCCGGGCAAGGGAAAAGGCCCGGCGCCGGAAACGCGGCGGCAGACGGGCCTCGCGAGATCACGCTCTGATCGCTGCCGCGCGCCGTCGCGGCAGCCACGCCGTCACTCCCTCGGCCCCGCCGATCACGCTGCATCGCGTGCTGCCCGGGCGCCGGCCGCGGGCCGCAACGCGCAGCGTTGGCGGCCGCTCCTCAGCGCCCGCTTCTGCCGGCGCTCGCGATCGGCACCACGCGGGCTTCGTTCACGAGCCCGCGGGCGATGAGATCGCTGGCGGCGCGCTCGGCGGCGGTGGGGCTCTCGTAGGTGCCGAGCACCAGGCGGTACACGGACGAGCTGCCATCCTGGACGCTTACCACGCGCGAGCGGAGCTGCGTCTGGCTGCTGAGCCGTACGCTGATCTCCTTGGCGCGGTCCTGGTCGAGGTAGGTCCCGACGGCGAGCCCGTAGGGGCCGGCGGTCGCGGCCGGCTTGGCGACGGGGGGAGTCTTCGGGCGCTGCGCCTCGGGCTGCGCGGGGGTGGCGGAGCCGGTGGCCGGGGGCGCGGCGGGCTTGGGCGCGCCCGCGGCCGCGTCGCCCGTGCCTGCGGCACCTCCTGCGCCGTTGCCGGGTGACGCGGCCGCGGGCGCGCTGCCGGGTGATCCGGCGGTCGTGCCAGCGCCGGTCGCTTCGCCCGCGGCCTTCTCGGTCGACAGGCCTTCGCCGAACGGAGGTGTCGCGGTCGCCTCTGGCGTGGCGCGAGGTGGAGTCGCGGCGCCGCGTGTCCCGCCGGTCTGGAAGCCGCCGAATCGCACCACGAGCACGGCCGCGATCGCGAGCACGGCGACGATAGCCGCCGCGATCATCCACTTGAGACCGCTTGCGGAGGGCGCGACGGGCTCGTCGGCGGGCTCCTCCTCGGCTTCGAGCTTCGCGCGGAGCCGCGGCGGCAGGGCGGAGCGCTGCTCCTCGGAGAGGCTGCGCTTCGTGGCCCCGGGGACGGAGGCCGCGGCCGCGGCGCCGATGGCCGCGGCGAGGGCGGAGGTCCCTGGGGCGCTCGCGCCCTCCCGGGAGCCGGCGGCCGTACCGGGCTTGGGCGGTGCGCCGGGCGCGGCCGTGGGGGCCGGTGCCGCCGGCGGCGCGGTCGGTGAACTCACGGGGGCCGTCGGTCGGGTGGGTGGGGAGGACGCGGACCCACGACCGATCTCGGCCGGAGTGGGCATCGGCCTGACGGGCGTTGCGGAGGGGGGCAACATGGAGGCGGCGGGCGCGGTGCGCTCGATGCCGGGACTCTGCGGCGAGGCGGACTTCGCGGGCTCGCCACGCTCGAAGCCGGAATTCTGCGACGGCGCGGGTTTCGCGGGCTCGCTCCGCGGGGGCGTGCCGCTCGGTGGCGAGACGGGTCTCGACGTTCCGCCCCGCTCGAAGCCCGATGGCTGCGGTGGTGTCGGTTTCGACGGGTCGCTTTGCGCGGTGGAGGGAGCCCTGGGGTCGCCCACGGAGTTGGGGGCGCCCGGCGCGGGGTGCGCCAGAGGCGATCCGCCGATGGCCGGCGCGGCTGGGTTGGGGTAGGCGGAAGGCTTCCCCTTCGTATCCTGGCGGGGCAGCGAGAAGGACGCGAGCCACGCCTCCCAGTCCTCGTCGGTGTGAGGCAACTGCGACGGCCGCGGCGCCGGCACGGGCTCGCGTGGTTTCTCGGGAGGCGGGGGTGAGGTCGGGCGCTCGGCCGCCGCATCGACGGGCGGAGGCGCGGGCGCGGCTTCCGCGGTCACCTTGGGCGCCGGTGGCACGGGCTCGACGGCGGGAGGCGGCGTCTCGGCTTGAGCCTCTGCCGGCACGCGCGCTGGCTCCATGTCCGGGGCGGGCGGACGGGCCCCGGCGTCCGCGGTCGGTGGCACGGGCTCGGCGGTCGGAGCGGCCGACGGCAGCTCGGCGTCCGCGGGCGCGCGCGTCGCTGCCTCGGGCCCGGTGGGGGAGGGCGGCGCCTCGCGCCACGCGGACGTCGTGATCTCGACGGCCGGCGTCGGGCCGGGCGCTGCCTCGGCCGGCGCTTCGCTCGCGGGCGGCTCCGCGGCGCGCGCTTCCTCCGGCGTCGAGCCGATCACGGTGCGCGCCTCGCGGGTGGCGGGCGCTTGCGCCTCGGCACGGGCGATGGTGTCCGGCGCCCCGGGTGCTGCCGCCTGCCCGGGCTCGATCACGCTCAGGAACTCGAGTTCACGGGCCGCGGTCTCGATGTGCTTGGGGGTCACGATCGGCGAATCGTCCACGAACGCGCTGAGCAGGGCCTGCGAGGAGAGACTGTTGATCTCGCGCGGGATGCCGTGCGTGAACCGGTGCACGGCGTGGCAGGACTCGATCGGGAACAGGCTGAGCCCGTGGCCGCCGGCGACCGCGATGCGGTGATGGATGTAGCGCTCGGTGTCCTCGGCGCTCAGCGGGCCGAGGCGGTAGTGGACCGCGATCCGCTGGCGAAGCTGGCGCAGCTCGGGGCTCGCGAGCTTGACCTCGAGCTCGGGCTGGCCGACGAGAAAGATCTGCACCAGCTTGCTGCCCTGCGCTTCGAGGTTCGACAGCAGGCGGATCTCCTCGAGCAGGTCGCGCTCGAGATTCTGCGCCTCGTCGAGCAGCAGGATCGCGCGATGCCCGCGCGCGTAGACCGACAGCAGGTGGCGCTCGAGCTGCACCATGATCTGGGGCTTGGTGATCGGGGTGCTGAGGCTGAGCCCAAAGCGGATCGCGATCTCCTCGAGCAGCTCGCTGCGGGTGAGCGCCGAATTCGTGATCAGCGCCACCACGGCGCGCGACTCCCACTCCTCGAGGGCGTGGTAGAGGGCGGTGGTCTTCCCGGTGCCGACCTCGCCGGAGATCAGGACGAAGGCTTCGCGGTTCTCGATGCCATAGCGCAGGTGAGCGAGCGCCTCGAGATGCTCGCCGCTCGGGTAGATGAACCGCGATTGGTGGCCGGCGAGAAAGGGATTCTCGCGCAGGCCGAAGTACATTTCATACATGCAGGGCCATCCACGATCGGGACGCGCAGGGTCGTAACCGGTCCCTTCGGGTTATCGGCCGGGGGAAGGCCGACCTTTTCCCGAAGGTGCGCTCAGCGCTCGGCGGGCAATAGCTCGCCAATCGAGAAAAGCGGCGTAAAGGTCAGTGCTCGCTGCTGGAAGATCTGGCTCGCTCCCTGCTCGCGGTCCACGACCGCGAGCACGCGGACGACCTCCGCCTTGTACGATTTGGCGGCCTCGGCGGCGATCAGCGAACTCTCGCCGCTGGTGATGACGTCATCGAGAATCACCACGCGCTTGTGCCCGGCGAGGTTACCCTCGACCTGGCCGCGCGTGCCGTGGCCCTTGGTGGTCCGCCGCACCAGGAACCCCTCGAGCGGGCGGCCCTGCTCCGCGCTGTAGAGCATGAGGCCCGCCACCAGCGGGTCGGCGCCCAGGGTGAGACCGCCCACGGCGGTCACGTTGTCCCCCTGGATCATCTCGTAGAACATCCGCGAGATCAGCCGCAGGCCCTCGGGGTGCAGGCTGGTCTTTCGCACGTCGATGTAGTAGTTGGAAGTCGCGCCCGAGCTCAACACGAACTCCCCGAAGCGCATCGAGCGGTCGAGGAGCATCTGGCGCAAGCGGTCGCGTTCGTCCTGGTCCATGGGGCTCCGGGGCCGGGTGAAGTCGTGAGCAGACAAGCGCCACTGGGGCCCGACCACTCATGAGTGTGCCCGCCGCGCCGCGGGGAAGTCAAGCCGCGGACCGCCTCTTGACCGCGCAGGCGGCGGCTCCCTAAACTAATGGGGTACTGCGGCCGGGCTTCTTCCTAGGGAAGCGGTCCGGCCGCCTTTGCATTTCGACCACATGAGAGCCATCCCGGGGTTCCTCGTCGCGTGCGGCCTGCTGGCGGCACCGGTTTCGGCGCGCGCGCTGGACTTGCCGATCCACTACCCCGAGCGCGAGGCGGTGGCCGGCCCGGCGTACCGCGGCGACGTGTTCGAGATCCGGCTCGCCCCGGCGGCCGCCCGCCTCGTCACCCCCGGTGCGCGCGGGCGCGCGCTCGGGGTGGCGGCGGTGGACCGCGCGGCCGCGGGCCTGGGCGAGGTGCGCTTCGTGCCGGAGTTCCGCGCCGAGCGCCGCCCGCCCGCGGGATCGGACGAGATCGACTTCACCGCCTTCTACCTGGTGGAGCTGCCGCCGGGCACGGATCTTCCGCAGGCGCTCGAGCGCTTCCGCGCCCTCGCCGACGTGGCGAGCGCGGACCCGATCGCGGTGCTGCCGGTCTCGGCGGTGCCCAACGACTCGCTGTGGAGCGCCTCGTGGTGGTTCTTCCAGCCGTCGCGGGCCGACCTCCACGCCCCCGAGGCCTGGTCCATCACCAGCGGGGACACCGCCGTCGTGGTCGCGGTGATCGACACCGGGATCCTGCCCTACCACCCGGACCTGGGCGGCTCGATCGCGGGGCTCACCGGGCAGATGTGGGTCAATCGCGCCGAGCGCGACGGGCTGCCGGGCGTGGACGACGACGGCAACGGCTTCGTGGACGACGTCTCGGGCTGGGACTTCGTGAACGTCCTCAACGCCAACGACGTGTCCGACGGCGAGGACTGGCGCGACGAGGACGACGACCCCAACGACTTCGCCGGCCACGGCACCGAGGTGGCGGGGCTGATCGGTGCCATCACCGACAACCTCATCGGCGTCGCCGGCACCAGTTGGAAGCTGCGCCTGATGCCGGTGCGCGCCGGCTGGTCGCGGAAGTCGCTGCCGGAAGGCTACGTGGACATGTCCTACGCGGCGCAGGCGGTGCGCTACGCGACGCGCAACGGTGCCGCGGTGATCAACTGTTCGTTCGCGAGCCAGAACACCGGCGGGCTCGACGCGGCGGTGACCGCCGCCACCGCCGCGGGAGTGGTGGTGGTGGCGGCGGCGGGCAACAGCGGCCAGCTGCACTACCTGGGCGATCGCGAGGACGTCATCGCGGTCGCGGCCACCGACGCGAACGACGTGGTGGCCAACTTCTCGCTGCGCGGGACGTTCGTGGACCTCGCCGCTCCCGGCGTGGGGATCGCGAGCACGGCGCTGGTGCATGCAATGGCCGACAGCATCGGGTCGCGCCAGCCGGCGTACCGGGAGGCGCTCGACGGCACCTCGTTCTCGGCACCGCTGGCCGCGGGCGCGGTGGCGCTGCTCCAGGCGCAGCGTCGCGCGGCGGGGCTCCACCCGCTGTTCGGTCTCGGGCCCCGGCTGCGGCTGCGCGAGACCGCGGACGAGATCTCCGCGCTCAACGTCGGCAGCGGCTACGGCACCGGGCGGCTCAACCTCGCGCGCGCGCTCGGCGACCCGCCGACCTCGACCACGATGCGCGTGGGCTCGACGGCGGTGGGTGCGGCGGTGGTGCTGCCGACGGTCGGCGGCATGACGCGCGTGGTGCTCGCGGCCAACGCGCAGCAGGTGCTGATGCTCGACGTCACGCGCGGCGACACGCTGTGGAGCGCCGCCACGTCGGGGGCGCCGGTCGGCCACCTCGCGGCGGCGGACCTGGGCGCCACGCGCGGCATCGGGCTGTTCGTGGCCACCACGCTCGCCCGCGCGTACGGCTGGAGCACGGCGGGCGTGCCGCTACCCGGCTTTCCGGTCACCGCCGTGGGCTCCTCGCCGTTCCTCACCACCAGGGGGCTCGCCCTCGGCGATCTCGACGGCGACGGGGCACCCGAGGTGGTGATGGTGGCGACCGACGGCGAGGTGTTCGCCTGGCACACGACGGACGGCAGCGGGGTGGCGAACTTCCCGGTCGAGCTCGGCGTCAACGTCACCGCATTGCCGGCGCTGGCGGACCTCGACCAGCGGCCGGGCGATGAGATCATCGTGGCCGCCGCCAACGGCGACGTGCACGTGCTCGGCGGCGACGGCGGCGAACTGGCGGGGTGGCCGGTGGCGCTCGGCGCGAGCCCGCGCCCGCCGGTGGTGACGCTCCTGCGGCGCTTCAACCTGCCGACGATCTTCGTCCCCGCGGGCAGCCAGCTGTTCGCGTTGGCGCCCAACGGCACGCTGCGCTTCAACCCCACGTCGCTCGGCGGCACGGCGGGGGGAGAGCCCGCGCTCGGCGACTTCGACGGCGATGGCTACGACGAGGTGGTGGTCGCGACCACCACGCCCAACGCGCTCGCGGTGTTCGATTCGCTCGGCCTGCCGCTGGGCGCGGGCTGGCCGCGCGCGCTCACCGCGGCCCCGCTGGGCGCTCCGGTGCTGGGTCATCTCGAGGGGAGCTCCGCAAACGACGTCATGGTGTACGCCGGCGTCAACCTGCTGGCGTTTGCTCCCAACGCGGTCGCACTCCCGAGTTTCCCCAAACCGGGAAACGCCGGGGTGGCGCCGAGCGTGTTCGATCTGGACGGCGACGGCCGCACCGAGGTGGTGGCCGGCACCGGCGCGACCGCCGAGCTGTTCGTCTACGACGCGGGGGCGGCGACCTGGAACGCCGCCCCGCAAGCGTGGCCCACCGCGCGCGGCAACTACGCGCGCACCGGCAGTCGTCTCGCCGTGCCGGCGCTCCCGGTGCTCGACGACGTCGCCCCGGCGCCGGTGGCCGACCTGGCGGCGGACTCGGTCGCCGCCCGCGCCGTGCGGCTGACCTGGACCGCGCCCGGCGACGACGGCACGGCGGGGCGGGCGGCGGTCTACGATCTGCGCTACGCGCTGCAGCCGATCGACGCCACCAGCTTCGCCGCCGCGACGCCGGTGCCGGGCGCGCCGGCCCCGGATCCCGCCGGGACCGCGGAGCGCTTCGTGGTCACCGGGCTTGCGCCCGCGACCGCCTACCACTTCGCCCTCGAGACCCGCGACGAGGCCGGCAACCGTTCGGGGATCTCCAACGACGCGGCGGCGACGACCGGCCCGGCGGGGCCGCTGGCGGGGCGCACGGGAATCGCCGTGGCACCGCTGGCGCGTCCGAGCGGGCTCCCGGTGCAGTTCTACTGGCAGATCCCGCCGGGGTCGGCGCCCGGCCCACGCTTCCTCAGGGTGTACGACCTGTCCGGGAGGCTGCGCCTCGAGCGCGCGGTCGCGAACGTCCCCGAGGGCATCGAGAGCTGGGATGGGCGCGATCGCAACGGATACCTCGTTCCGCCCGCGCTCTACTTCGTACGGCTGGTGTGCGGTGCCCAGCACGCGGAGGCGCGCGTCGTCCTGATCCAGTGAGCCAGCGGGTCGGACGCGACCGTGCGGCGTCCGCCCGCCGGCATCCGCCGGCGCCGCGCCATGTCGCGGCCGCTGGAAACAGCACGGCCGGGACGCGTTGCCGCGTCCCGGCCGCTTCATTTTGCGCGTCCGGCGAGTGGGTCCCTCCGCGTCCGGACGCGCGGCGCCGCTTCCCTGAAGCGCCTCGGGGCTGGTTCCCCGACGTCACTCGTTAGTCGTTGATGCGCTGCGGCCCTCCCGCCGGATTGCCGTTGCCGCCCGCGGGCAGGTAGGCCATGACGGCCGCGGAGTAGGCGCTGAAGTTCGACGACGTGTCGTAGGCCTTCAACTGGTAGGTGTTGGCCACGCCCTGCGCGGGCAGCTCGAGCGCGAAGTCGGTCGCCGCCGCCGCGCAGGTGCCGACCAGCGAGTAGACGTTCGCGCCGGCCTGGTTTTGCTTCACGAGATAGACCGCGTAACCTGCGACGTCCGGCGCCGGGCTTGCATCCCAGGCCAGCATGATGGCCTGGCTCGAGGCGTCGTTGTCGACGTGCAGACCCGTGGGGGCCGGCGGTGGTGTGGTGTCGGGCAGCGCGACCGGAGCGAGCGCCTTTGTGCCCTTGCAGCCGGCCAGAACGGCGAGCAGCGCGAGCACGGCCAGCGTCCGGGGGACGGAGAGGTGACGATTCACAACCTTCCTCCTTCGCTATCGGGTTCTTCGATTCTCGAGCGGGGTCCCGCCTGGAAGAACCGGGCGGCCAGCCACAGGGAGCGTGAGGTGAGCAATCGGAATGCCAGATGGAGGAGGGTGAGGACCGGCGACGAATCCACCGGGCCGGCGTGGCCCGCATCCCCCCGGCGCCGGCGGGCGGGCCGAGGGGCGGAACGCGAAGCGTGCGGGTTGCACGTTTTGGCGCGCGCGACATTGCGGGCTGCGCGTCCCGCGGGTGCTCTGGCGCTGCTGCTGATCGCCGCCTGGGCGCCGTGCAAGGGCCGGGCGGCCGCCGCGTCGCCGGTGGCCGCATCGGGGGTGGCCGGGGCGCCGGCCGGATTCTTTCCGCCGCTCGTCCGCCCGCCGCTCGATCCTCCGCTGGTCCTCACCGGCGGCTACGGCGAGTACCGCGGCGGCCACTTTCATGCCGGGCTCGATCTCGGCACCGGCGAGCGCGTGGGCAAGCCGGTGTTCGCCCCGCTCGCCGGATGGATCGAGCGCGTGCGCGCCTCGGGCGCGGGCTACGGCCGCTCGATCTACCTGCACGCCGAGGACGGTCGCCTGCTGCAGTTCGGCCACCTCGACGCGTTCGACGAGCCGCTCGCCTCCTACGTGGCGGCGGTGCAGGAATCGAGCGGGCGGTACGAGCAGGACCTGTGGCCCGCGGTCGGGCGCTTCCGCGTGGCCGCGGGGCAGCGCATCGCCTGGAGCGGCGAGAGCGGGGCGGGCGGACCCCACCTCCATTTCGAGGTGCGGCGCGGCGACGTGGCCTACAACCCGATGCGCGCCGGGCTCGAGGTGCCCGACCCGAGTCCTCCCTCCCTGGTCACGCTGACGCTCGAGCCGTTGGATGACGCCTCGTTCGTGGAGGGCGCGGCGGCGCCCTACACCCTGCGGCTCGGCGCGCGGCCCGACACGCTGACGGTCGAGGGCCGGGTGCGCGCCGTGGTCGGGGCGCGCGACGGCACCTGGCACGGCGTGGACCGCATGGTGCCGTGGTCGGTGGGGCTGGCGTTCGGGGACGTGCGCGTGGAGTGCCGCTTCGACAGCCTGTCGTGGGCCACCGACATGCCGGAGGTGGACTACGTCTACGACTCCGGGCGCGTCACCGGGGGCAAGGGCCTGGTGCTGTGGGCGCCCGCCGGGTTTCGCCCGCGGGTGCTGCTGGCCGAGGGTCCGGGCGATGGCGACGCCGGCACGTTGCGCGTCGCGGCCGGCGATCCGCCGCGCGCACTCCGCCTCGCCGCCCGCGATCTCGGCGGGGGCGAAGTCGAGCGCACGGTGGTGCTCCGCCCGCCGCCGGCGGGATCGGTCGGGCCCGATACCACGCGCGTCGGTCCCGCGACCGCGCGGCCCGCTGCGGGCTCCGGTGTCACGTTCGCGGCACTGCCCGGGCACTTCCTGCGCGCCACCTGCGTGGCGCCGGCGGGGGGGAGCCGCGAGGTCTGGTTCGAGATGCGGGGTGGCGATGCCGGGCGCTTTCGCGCCACGCTGAGTGGCGGCGCCTGGAGCGCGGTGATGCCGCTGCGCGAGTACGGGCGCGAGCACCGGCTGAGCGTGAGCGGCCGATCGGCCGGCCGGTCGTGGAGCCGGTCGTGGAAATTCACGCCGCAGCCGGTATCGGCCGCGGGCGGGAGCGTGGTGCTCCCCGGCGCGGGATTCTCCTGGACGCTGCCGGCCGGCGGCGCCTTCGAGCCGGCGGCGGTCTGGACCTGGGAGGATGACGGCGGCGGGGCCGCCGAGCTGGGCCGGCCGCTCGCGCGCGTCGGGATCGAGCCCGCGACGATGCCGCTCGCGCGCGCCGCGGAGGTGACGCTGGATCCCGGACGCCGCGCGCCCGACGAGGCCGGGCTCTACGTGTCCGACGACGGCGGCTGGGACTTCCTCTCCACGCAACGCGAGCGCGGCCGCCTCGCGGGTCGCTCGCGCCAGCTCGGCACCTTCGGCGCGCTGGTGGATACGCTGGCGCCGCGGGTCACGCCGCTCGCCGCGCCGGCGCGCGGACGGCGCGCGCCCTACAGCCGCTGGGCGCTCAGCGCGCGTATCGTCGAGCGCGGCAGCGGCATCGACGCGAGTGCCTCGTCCTTCATCGTCGACGGCCGGCGGGTGCCGACCGAATGGGATGCCGAAGCGCGGGTGCTGCGCTGGCGTCCGCTGCGCGCGCCGGCCGCGGGCACGCACCGCTACGTCGTCATCGCGACCGACCGCGCGGGGAACACGCGCCGTCGCTCCGGACGCTTTGTGCTAGATTAATCCGGTCCGCCACGCGGACCGCGGGTCAGCCCCGCGCTCCGTCCGCGTCCCCAGGAGCGCGGATGCTCCGGACGCCGCGCAGGATGCGCCATGACATTCGCCGACTTCGTCCACCTCCACAATCACAGCGATTACTCGCTTCTCGACGGCGCGAGCCCGATCCCGCGCATGGTCGAGCGGGCGGCGGAGATGGGCATGCCCGCGCTCGCGCTCACCGACCACGGCTCGCTGTTCGGGGCCGTGCAGTTCTACCAGGCCGCGCGCAAGGCGGGCGTGAAGCCGATCGTGGGGATGGAAGCCTACGTCACCCGCGGAGGCCGACGCGAGCGCACCCGCGACACCGCCCACCACCTGGTGCTGCTCGCGCGCGACGAGCGCGGATTCCGCAACCTCATCCGGCTGTCCTCGATCGCCTTCCTCGAGGGCTTCTACTACAAGCCGCGCGTGGACCACGAGGTGCTCGCGCGCCACGCCGAGGGCCTGCTCGCGCTCTCCGCGTGCCCCAAGGGCGAGGTGGCGAGCGACCTGCTGGCCGACGACGAGGCGGGGGCGCTGCGCACCGCGCACCTCTATCGGGACATGTTCGGGGCGGAGAACTACTTCCTCGAGATCCAGAACCACGGCCTCGAGATCGAGGACCGCATCCGGCCGCGGGTCGCCGCGTTGGCGCGCCGCACCGGCATCCCGCTGGTCGGCACCAACGATTGCCACTACCTGCGCCACGAGGACGCCGACGCGCACGACGTGCTGCTCTGCATCCAGACCGGCGCCGGCATCGACGATCCCAAGCGCATGCGGATGGGGACCGACCAGCTCTACTTCAAATCGCCCGACGAGATGAAGGCGCGCTTCGGCGAGTACCCCGAGGCGCTCGCGAACACGCTCGCCATCGCCGAGCGCTGCAACCTGCAGCTCGACTTCGGCCGGCCGCTGCTGCCGGAGTTCCCGCTGCCGCCGGGGGTGGAGAGCGCCGAGCGGCACCTGCGGGATCTGGTCGCGGGCGCGGTGGGCGAGCGCTTCGGGGAGATCACCGAGGCCATCCGCCAGCGGCTCGGGTACGAGCTGGACGTCATCTGTCGCATGGGTTTCGCCTCGTACTTCCTGATCGTGCGCGACTTCATCGCCTACGCGCGCTCGCGTGGGATCGGCGTCGGTCCCGGCCGCGGCTCGGTCGCGGGCTCGCTGGTCGCCTACGTGCTCCGCATCACCGACATCGATCCGCTGGCGCACGGGCTGATCTTCGAGCGCTTCCTCAACCCCGAGCGCGTCACCATGCCGGACATCGACATCGACTTCGACGACCTGCGGCGCTCCGAGGTGATCGAGTACGTCAAGCTCAAGTACGGCGAGGACTGCGTCACCCAGATCATCACCTTCGGGACCATGGGGGCGAAGGGGGTGCTGCGCGACGTCGGGCGCGCGCTGGGGATGCCCTACGCCGAGTGCGACCGCATCGCCCGCCTGGTCCCGCCGGGGCTCGGCGTCACCCTCGAGCGCGCGATCGACGAGGTTCCCGATCTGCGCGCGCTGCCGCAGAAGGGCGTGCAGCACGACCGCCTGCTGCGCAGCGCCCGCGTGCTCGAGGGTCTCGCGCGCCATGCCTCGACCCACGCGGCGGGAGTGCTCATCACCCCGGGCCCGCTGCTCGACTACGTCCCGCTCTACCGGCAGAAGGACGAGTCGGTCACCACCCAGTGGGACATGAAGTCGGTGGAGAAGGCGGGCCTGCTCAAGATGGACTTCCTCGGGCTGCGCACCCTCTCGGTGCTGGCCGAGGCGGTGGAGCTGATCGAGCGCGGACGCGGCGAGCGCGTCGGCCTGTCGGCGCTACCGATGGACGACGCCGAGGCCTACCGCGTGTTCCAGGAGGCCGAGACGGTCGGCATCTTCCAGTTCGAATCCTCGGGCATGCGCGACCAGCTGCGCCGTCTGCGGCCCTCGGTGTTCGAGGACCTGGTGGCGATGAACGCGCTCTACCGGCCGGGCCCGATGGAGAACATTCCCTATTTCATCGACTGCAAGCACGGCCGCAAGGTGGCGCGCTTCGATCACCCGGCGCTCGAGCCGATCCTCCGGGGCACCTACGGGGTGTTCGTCTACCAGGAGCAGGTGATGGCCGCCGCCAACGCGCTCGCCGGCTTCTCGATGGCCCAGGCGGACGAGCTGCGGCGCGCGATGGGGAAGAAGAAGCCGGAGCAGATGGAGGCCAAGCGCAAGGCGTTCGTGGACGGCTGCGTGAAGAACCGCATGGCGCCCGCCAAGGCCGAGAAGATCTTCGCGACGATGGAAAAATTCGCGGGCTACGGGTTCAATAAGTGTTTTCCATCCAATACGTTACTCGTTGATGCCGAGACGGGACGCGAGGTCACGATCGGGGATCTGTTCCGCACCCGCGAGCCGTTCGTGGTGCACGCCCTGGGCGAGGACTGGAAGCTTCGCGCGCGCCGGGTGACGGATGTGGTGTGGAACGGAAGGCGGCGCGTCTTCCGTCTGCGCACGCGACAGGGGAAGAGCATCCGCGCCACCGACAACCATCCGTTCCGCACCCTCGAGGGGTGGAAGACGCTCGGCGAGTTGTGCCCCGGTGACCGCATCGCCGCCCCGCGCCATCTGCGCGTCCCGGCGAAGAGGACCTGGCCGCGACACGAGATCGTGGCGCTCGCCGGACTGCTCGCCGAGGGAAACACTTGTCACCCGACGACCCTTTACTACCACTCGAACACGCCGGAGCTGATCGAGGACTTCCGGGCCGCGATCGCGTGTTTTCCGGATACGGTGACGCGGGTCTACCAGCGTCGAGATGGCCGGCTGGAGGTTCATGCGAACCTGGGGCGCTCGGGTCGGATCCGCGAGGACGTCGGGTTCGCCTATGGGGACGGCATGGGGCAGACGGAGGGCAATCTCGCGCTCGTTCTCGACGCCGCTCGTCGCTCCGGGGCGTTTCTTTGGGCTCGAGCGCTCGACCTCGTGGGACGTCGCGCGAGCGAGAAGCGCATCCCGGACGCGATGCTCGAACTGCGAGACGCCGATCTCGAGCTGTTCCTCGGCCGGTTGTGGGCGGGTGACGGTTTCCTCGCCGACCTCGTGAATTGGGCTCCCTACTATGCCACGTCGTCGGAAGCGCTGGCCTATGGGGTCCAGCGGGTATTGCTCCGACTCGGGATGCAGAGCGGAGTTCACGTCAAGAGGTTCGAGTATCGTGGTTCGCTTCGCGTCGGCTACGCGGTGTACCTCCTGGGTATCGGGACGATTCGCACGTTTCTCGAAGCCGTGGCTCCGCACATTCCCGGTCGGGACGCGCAGCTTGGTCTGCTTCGCCGCCACATGCTCGAGAAGAGCCCATCGAACAGCTGCCGGGATACGGTGCCGATCGGCATCCTCCGGCAGCTCGACGCGGAACGCCGCGACGCCGGGCTCACGTGGGACGATCTCTCACGCCAAGCAGGTGTCCGGGTCTCGGGACCGCGGCCCCCGGCAGCCGAGCGACGCAAGGGGCTGCGCCGCGACACGGTCGCCCGCGTCGCCCGCGTGCTCGGCAGCCCAGGGCTCGCCGCCATCGCCGAATCGGACGTGTACTGGGACACGATCTCGTCCATCGAGCCGGAGGGCGTGGAGGATGTCTACGACCTCACGGTCGAGGGCGAGCACAACTTCGTCGCCGACGGGCTCGTCGTGCACAACTCGCACTCCGCCGCCTACGCGCTGGTCGCGTATCAGTGCGCATGGCTCAAGGCCCACTATCCGGCGGAGTTCATGGCCGCGACGCTCACCAGCGAGATGTCCGACAGCGCGCGCATCGTCACCCTCATCGCCGAGTGCCGTCGCATGGGCCTGGCACTGCAGCCGCCCGACGTCAACCGCTCGGAGTGGAAGTTCACGCTCGAGGACGGCGGCATCCGCTTCGGGCTCGGCGCGGTGCGCAACGTGGGCCAGGCCTCGATCGAGGCGCTGGTCGCGGCGCGGCGCGAGGGCGAGCCGTTCCACGACCTGTTCGATCTCGCGCGCCGCTTGGACGCGCGCGCGCTCAACCGCCGCGTGCTGGAGAGCCTGATCGCCGCCGGCGCGTGCGACTCGCTCGGCGCCGAGCGGGGCGCGATGTTCGCCGGCGCCGGACGCGCGCTCGAACACGCCGCGTCGCTCCAGCGCGAGCGCCAGAGCGGGCAGTCGTCGCTGTTCGGCGAGAGCGAGAGCGCGATCGCGGTGGCGTCGCTGCCGCTGCCGCCGGCGGAGCCGTGGAGCAGCCGCGAGCGCAGCACGCGCGAGAAGGAGGTGCTCGGCTTCTACTTCTCCGAACACCCGCTCGAGCGGCTGCGCGGCACCCTCGAGCGCGTCGCCACGCACGCGATCGCGGACGCGCTGCAGCTCGAGGACGGCGCCGAGGTGCGGCTCGCCGGGTTGGTGGGAGAGATCAAGGCCATCACCACCCGCGCCGGAAAGCCGATGGCGATCCTCACGCTCGAGGATCTGAGCGGCCGCGTGGAGTGCACGTTGTTCCCCGAGGTCTACGAGTCGGCGCGCGGCGTGCTCGGCGCCGAGGAGGAAGTCGTGGTCGCGGGCCGGATCGAGGTGCGCGAGGACCGCGGCACCAAGCTGCTCGCGGCGGAGGTGAAACGGCTCGAGGACGCGCGGACCGCCTACCGGCTCTCGCTCCACCTCGAGGCGCGCGCGCACGAGCTGTCGCAGGAGCGGCTCGCGCGCGTGGACGAGCTGCTCTCGGCGCATCCGGGCGAGGCGGACGTCTACCTGCACATCGTGCGACCGGACCATTCGCGACTGGCGATGCGTTCGCGCCGCTTCCGCGTCGCCGAGGGCGAGTCGGTGGTCGAAGCGCTGCGGGGGAGCTTCCCGTGGCTGCGCGCGCGCTGGGGCAAGGGGGCGTCATGAGCGTGTGGCTCGATTTCGAGAAGCCGGTGATGGAATTGGAGCTCAAGATCCAGGAGCTGCGCGCCCACGCCGCCGAGCAGGGGCTCGAAGCCGACGACCAACTGGTGGAGCTCGAGCGCAGGGCCGACGCCCTGCGGCGCGACATCTACGCCCGTCTCACGCCCTACCAGCGGGTGCAGCTCGCGCGCCATCCGCGTCGGCCCTACGCGCTCGACTACATCGAGCGCTGCTTCACCGGCTGGACCGAACTCCACGGCGACCGCCACTTCGCCGACGACCCCGCGATCGTCGGCGGGCTCGCCCTGCTCGAGGCGCGACCGGTGATGGTGATCGGCCAGCAGAAGGGGCGCGATACCAAGGAAAACCTGATGCGCCGTTTCGGCATGCCGAACCCGGAGGGCTACCGCAAGGCGCTGCGGCTGATGCAGCTCGCCGGCCGCTTCCACGTGCCGGTGGTGACCCTGGTGGACACCCCGGGCGCCTATCCCGGGCTGGGCGCGGAGGAGCGCGGGCAGGCCGAGGCGATCGCGGTCAACCTGCGCGAGATGGCGCGTCTCGAGACGCCGATCGTCACCGTGGTCATCGGCGAGGGCGGATCCGGCGGCGCGCTGGCGATCGCGGTGGCCAACGTGGTGCTGATGTTCGAGAACTCGATCTACTCCGTGATCTCGCCCGAAGGCTGCGCCTCGATCCTGTGGCGCGACGGGAAGAAGGGCCCGCTCGCCGCCGAGGCCCTCAAGCTCACCGCCCAGGACCTCCTGGGGCTCGGGATCGTCGACGGCATCCTGCCCGAGCCGCTGGGCGGCGCCCACCGCGATGCGGCCGCCGCCGCCGCCACGGTGCGCGCCGCAATCGTTCGGCAACTCGACGACCTCTCCGGGGTATCAGGACCCGAGTTGGTGGAGCGGCGGCTGGGTAAGTTTCGGGGCATGGGGGTCTTCAAGGAATCCCCCGCTTGACCCCCTAAAGTGCCGGTTGCTAGACTGTTGCAGGCATCCGGCCGTTGGCCGGGCACGAGGACTCCCATCGCCCCTGGCTAACGACCGTCAAGCGGACCATCATCGCCCGGCGCCGGGCGAGCAGGTTGGCCCCGCAGCCGTTCGAGATCCCTTTCCGCGTACTGGCTCGAGGAGTCCGACATGCCGCTCAGCCCCGATTTGCTCGGCATCCTGGTGTGTCCGGTCTGCAAGGGCGACTTGCAGTACGATGCCGGCGCCGGAACCCTCACCTGTGGCGCCTGTCGCCTGCGGTATCGGGTGGAGGACGACATCCCGGTGATGCTGGTCGATCAGGCCGAAAAGATCTGATCCCTCTCTTGCGCAGCATCGCGACGCGGTTCTCCTCGCTCCTCCGGCCCTGCGCGGCGGTCCTGTTGGCGTTGCTTCCGGCCGCCGCCGCCGCGGCTCCCGACGGCGTCCGGCTGCTGCCGATCAGCCCCACGGTCATCCGCTTCACCGTGGACGTGCCCCCCGCCAGCCTGATACCGCTCGATGCCGACGCGAACCTCACCGAGGTGACGATCGCCGGGCACGCGGATGCAGGCTTCGCGGGGGCGCCGGCGCTCCCGGCGCGCATCCTGCTGGTGGCGGTGCCGCCGGTGGGGGAGGTGCGCGTGCGCGCCGCGGGCTCCGAGGCCGACGTGCGTGAGGGCGTCCTGGTGGCCCCGATGCCGCGCGTCGAGCGCGGGGCGGAAGCCGATCGGCCGCGCTACGTGCGCGACGCCGCCGCCTACGCCGGTGAATCGTCGGTGGCGCCGGCGCGCGCACGCCTGCTCGGCGTCTCGTGGATGCGCAACCAGCGCGTGGCGAGGGTGGAGATCGCCGCTGCGGACTACACGCCGGCCGCGCGGCGTCTCACGCTCTACCGCCGGGTGGACGTCGAGGTCGAGGTGCAGCCGAGCGCGGCGACCGCGACGGCGGCGGAGTCGCCCGATCCCTTCGAGGACGTCTATCGCAGCGTGCTGGTCAATTACGAGCAGGGCCGGTCGTGGCGCCGGCCGGCGCCGGGCGCGGGGCCGCTGGGGCTCGGGCCGCTGCGCGAGACCCGGCGCGCGGCGGTGAGCGCGGTGCCCCAGACCAGCGTCTTTGCGGGCCGCCGCTGGGTGAAGATCGCGATCACGAGGACCGGCTTCTACAAGGTGGACTTCGGGCAGATCCGCAACACCGCGCCGTTCTCGGGCGCGACGACGATCCCGACCGACAGCCTGCGGCTGTTCTCCTGGCCGGGCTTCCCGGTGCTGCCCGAGGAGAGCTTCTGCGACAGCTGCGATTACCGGGAGGTCGCGATCGCGTTCAGCGAAGACGGCAACCGGATCATGGACCAGAACAGCGACGCGTTCTACTTCTTCGCGCTGGGCCCGAGCGACTGGGCCGACTACTACGACCCGTCGCGACCGGACACGGTGTTCATCAACAACCCCTACGATGCGCGCAACTACGTGTATCTCACGGTCGGCTCCGCCGAGCAGCCGGTGGGCGGAATCCCGAAGCGCATTCTCACGCGATCGGCGGCGGTCGGTCCGGCCCCGGGTGCGACCACGCCGGCGACGTTCCGCGCGCGGGCGCACCTCGAGCGCGACGTCGAGTACTTCCCCGATCCGACTCCGGTGTATGGCTTCATCACCGGGTTCGGCTACCTGCGGAACACGCTGTTCTGGGAGAAGTGGTACTGGCGGAGCATCAGCCGCGACGGCTTCTTCTCGACCGCGTTCGATGCGCCGGGCGTGGATGTGTCCCAGCCGTTCCGCCTGCGGCTGAGCGCCTGGGGCATCTCCGCGTTCGACACCTGTTTCTTCCTGGTGCGACCGCCCAATCACCTGCTGGACGTCACGCTCAACGCCACGGCGCTCAACCGCGCCGGCTGGAACGGCAACACCGGGCACGTGCTCGACACCACGTTGACGAGCGGGCTGCAGGAGCTGAACAACACGGTCCAACTCGCGGTGCCCCCGGTGCCCCCCTGCGCGCTGCGCTCGGACCGGATCGGCTTCGCCTGGCTCGACGTCTTCTACCAGCGCCGCTTCCGGGCGATGGACGACACGCTCACCTTCGAATCGCCGGCCGCGGCCGGGGATTACGTCTATCGGGTGGATTCCCTGCGCAGCGCCACGCCGCCCAGGGTGTTCGACGTGACCGACGCCTACGCCCCCCTCGAGCTCACCGGGCTCACCTACGCGCCCGACGGGGCGGGCGGGTACACGCTGACGTTCGAGAGCGCGGAACCCGGGGGGCCGGTGCGCTACCGGGTCATCTCCGAGGCGAAGATCACCAAGGTCCCGGTCGCGCAGGTCAGCGAGCCGCCGACGTTCCAGGCCGCCGACGGCCAGGGGGACAACGAGAACCTGCGCTCGCCGCTGCGGCGCGCGGACTTCGTGGTGATCTACTACGATGCCTTCCGCCAGGCCGCCGACTCGCTCGCCGCCTGGCGCAGGCAGCGGCTGCCGCTCGACGGCGTCGCCCCGCCCTACGAAGCGCTCGCCATCCCGGTGTCGGTGCTGTTCGATCAGTTCTCGGGCGGCCGCATCGACCCGTCGGGGATCCGCAATTTCCTGCACGCGGCCTTCAACAACTGGGCGCGCAAGCCGGCGTTCGTCACCGTCCTCGGCGACGCCTCGTTCGATTTCAAGAACATCCTCGGCTACGCGCCGTCGGGCCAGCCCGGCACACTGGTGCCCTCGTACGAAGGCGGCTTCGATCTCGGGGTGCAGCGTCAGTTCGCCACCGACGACTGGCTGCTCAACGTGGATACCCCGAACGACGTGATCCCCGACTTCTTCGGCGGTCGCGTGCCCGCGGGCGATGCGGCGGCGGCCCTGGTCTACGTCCGCGACAAGCTGCTGCCCTACGAGCGCAGCGCGCCGCTCGGCGACTACCGCGACCGCGTGATGCTGATCGCGGACGACGACAAGCAGGGCAGCCGCGACGATCCGCTGCATTGGCTGCACGTCTCGCAGACCACCGCGCTCGACACGGCCTACGTGCCGCGCGCGGTCGATCGCGCCTACGTCTACCTGCACACCTATCCCGATGGGCCGGGGGACACCAAGCCCGCCGCGAAGGAGGACATCAAGCGCAAGATCAACGACGGCGTGGCGATGTTCAATTACATCGGCCACGGCAGCCCATTCAAGATCGCCGACGAGGGCGTCTTCCTCGACACCGACAGCGGCACGCTCGCCAACGCCAGCAAGCTCACGGTGTTCGTCGCCGCGTCGTGCGACGTGGGCAAGTTCAACGACCCGACGGTGCAGAGCCTCGGGGAGCGGCTCGTGCTCAAGCCCGGCGGCGGGGCGATCGGGGTGATCTCGGCGACGGAGCTGGCGTTCAGCAATCAGAACGCGGTCCTCAACCAGACGCTCTACCAGCGGGTCTTCGACCGCAACCCGACGATCGCGGACGGGCAGTATCACACCGGCTTCGCGCCCGCCCTGCTCGCGGCCAAGCAGGGCAGCCAGACGACGCAGAAGTACCAGCTCATGGGTGACGCGGGACTGCGGCTCAACCTGCCGCTGCTGTGGGCGGAGATGACCCTGTGGGATTCCGCCGGGACGACGCCGCTCGCCGCCATGAACCGCGGGCAGACCGTGCTGTTTCGTGGGCGCGTGCTCGACCGCGAGGGTGGTGTCCTCCAGCCGCTGGACGGCGAGGCGGCGGTGCTGATCGAGGATGCCGCCCCCTACCTGCTGCTGCCGCCCTGCCGCTACCAGCCGGGTTGCACGCGATTCCTCTACTACTACACCGCCGGGCCGATCTTCCGCGGCCAGGCGACCGTGCGCGGCGGCAGCTTCGAGGGGCGCTTCGTGGTGCCGCTCGAGGCGCGCGAGGGGCCGCGCGCGCGCACGCGCGCCTACCTGACGGGGCGCGGGGGCGGGGCGAGCGTGGACACCGACGGTGCCGGCAGCACGAGGCTCAGCGTCGCCCCGGGGAGCGCGAATTCCTCCGACGTGACCGGCCCCGTCATCACGCTCTCCTTCACCGGCGGCGCCACCGTCGTGCGGCCCACCGCGACGCTGCGGGTGGACCTGTTCGATCCCAGCGGCATCCTCACCACCGGGTACTCGCCGCAGAACGGGATCATCCTCACCCTCGACGACAACACCACGACGCGCTTCGACATCACCTCGAGCTTTCAGTACAATTCCGATTCCTACCAGGCGGGGACGGCCAGCTTCGAGCTGCCGAACCTGTCCCATGGGACGCACCGCGTGACGGTGAGCGCGGCCGACAACCTCGCGGCGGGCTTGAGCGCCGGGGCGCACCGCTCGCTGGCCACGCTCGAATTCGAGGTCGTGGACACCCCGCCGCTTCGCATCACCAGCGCCTTCCTGTTTCCCAACCCCACCCAGTCGGGGCGCAGGGGGAGCGGCGGTCATTTCATCATCGACGCGCCCGGGGATTCGGTGAACGTGCGGGTGCGGCTCTACACCGTGTCGGGCAAGCTGATCCGGAGTCTCACGGCCTTCGGCGGGCTGGGCCAGATCCAGGTCCCCTGGGACGGCCTGGACGCCGAGGGAGCCCCATTGGCGAACGGGGTCTACCTCTATCAGGTGCACGTGAGCGCGCGGGAGCCCGACGGGAAGAGCAGCGCCCGGGAGAAGGCCCAGGCCGAGGGTCGCGTGGTCATCGTCAACCGCTAGCGCAGCCCGGCGGCAAAAAAGTTGGATCGGGGGGCCCGGATGCGGTGTATTATGAGGTCCCGCCTGTCCCTACGGGGTCGGGCCTCGCTCTGAGGAGGATGGGTTGACCATGCGCCTGAATACACTGTGGTTTGCGGCACTGATCGGGATCGGTTTGGCGGGCGCGGCCCACGCGCAGGGAACGGGCCGGTCCCTCGACATCCAGCCCGGAGGCCGGCAGAATGGCCTGGGCGCGGCCGGGGTGGCCCTGGGCGGTGATGCCACCGGGGTGACCTGGTGGAATCCCGCGGCGCTCGGCTTCGTGGATCGCACGGCGGTCGAACTGACCTACGCGCAGCTGGTTCCAGGCCTGGCCAGCGACGTCAACTACAACTACGCGGCCTACGTGCAGCCGGTGGAGGGCTGGGGGGCGGTCGGAGTGGGAATCGTCTTCCTCTCCTACGGGCAGAGCATCGAGACCGACGCTTCGGGCGTCGAGAAGGGGAGCTTCGGCTCGAACGAGTTCTCGCCCGCGCTCTACTACGGCACGCGCATCCTGCCTGATTTCGCGGTGGGGGCCTCGATCAAGTACATCCGCATCCAGCTCGCCCCGAACAGCCTGAGCGGCGTGGGCTCCACCTTCGGACTCGACCTGGCCGCACTCTACCGGATTCCCCAGTACCGCGTGAACTTCGGCGCCAACCTCCAGAACCTGGGTCCGAGCGTGACGTTCCTGAGCGAGGACCAGTCGAGCCCGCTCAGCCGCAATCTCAAGGTCGGCACCAGCTGGGAGGCGTTCTCGTCCAAGGAGCTCAGCGTCATCGGGGTCTACGACTTCAACCAGTCGCTGGTCACCAAGGACTTCCGCACCTACAACTACGGGGCGGAAGTGCGGGTCCTCGACCAGGTCGCGGGGCGGATCGGGTATTACAAGGATCCGCTCGGGGACATCGGCGGCCTCACCTACGGCTTCGGCGTGACCTGGAGCGCCCTGAACCTCGACTTCGGCAGCATCCCGCAGGCCCGGGACTCGGGACTCGAGAACGTCAAGAAGGTCACGCTCGGCTATCGCTTCTAACCGTACTTCCCCAGGCCCTCCGGAAACGATCTTGCGCGGTTCCAGGCACCTCTCGATCCTCGCGCTCGCCCTCGGGCTCGGGGCCGCGAATGCGCACGCCTCGATCGACCTCAACGTGCGGTCGGTCGTTCCGCCCGAGGTGGCGGAGCGCCTGCGGGCGCGCGGGCTCGGCACCGGGGCCGCGATCATGCGCCCCGAGGAACTCGCCGCGCAGCAGGCGCGCGAGCGCCGGTGGCGGGCCTTTCCGGATTTCCTCAGCCGACCGGGCGTGGATTGGTCGTCGCCGGTGGACCGGCGCCTGCAGCGCGACGGCGCGATCGGGCCGCGCCTGCGCAAGGGATCCGCGACGCCCGCGGCGGGCGCCAACGGCGTGCAGACCATCCGACTCGCCATCCTGAGGATCGATTTCCTCGACGACCGCGGCGGATCCAGGTCCACCGGCGACGGGCGCTTCGATCTCTCCGGGCCGGACCCCCTGGTGCCCCCGATCGATCGGTCCCCGCACAACCGCACCTTCTACGAGAAGCACGCCGAGGCGCTGCGGCGCTACTATGGCGCGGAGTCGTACGGCCGCACCGATCTCGAGACCGAGGTCTGGCCGCGCGACGAGAACGGCGCCTACTCGGTGAGCGACATGGCGGACTTCGGACCGTGGACGTTCAGCCAGGACATCTATCCGGCCGCGCTCCACATGTTCCGCACCATGCTGTTCGCCGCCGATTCGCAGTCCATCGTGCGCGGTGACCGCATCCCGTGGGACAGCTACGATCGCATCGTCCTCATCCACGCCGGCAGCGATCTGCAGAGCGACCTCAGGCAGGACAGCCCCGAGGACATTCCGAGTTTCACGATCGGCGTGGATGACAGCGACAGCGTGATCTTCGGTCCCGACTCGACCAACATCCCGATCGACAGGGCCTCCATCATCCCCGAGACCAACAACCAGGACGGCTTCTACGGCGCGATCAACGGCGTGCTCGCGCACGAGTGCGGTCACCTCATCTTCGGTTTCTTCGACGTCTACAGCATCTCCAGCGGACTGCCGGTGGTCGGCTACTGGAGCCTGATGGACAGCGGCAACCTGGTGGGTGCGCGCGTGGAGCTGCTCGACGGCAGCGAGATCTTCGCCACCGGCCTGCTGCCGCCGAGCATCGATCCCTGGCACCGCCGCTACACCACCGACGTGCTGGACCCGCCCGAGGTCGACTACGGCGCGGTGATCCCGCTCGAGAACAGCGAACGCCACCCCGACATGCGGCGCGTGACCTTGTCGTCGGACGAGTACCTGCTGCTCGAGAACCGCTTCATCTCGCCCGGAAACCTGGTGCAGCTCGACCAGGACTCGCTCACCCGCGTGGTGCTCGGACCGAAGTCGCCGGATTCGTTGGAGTACGACGCGCTGCTGCCCACGCGGCTCCTGCCCGACGGCACCGCGCTGCCGAGCGGAGGGATCCTGGTCTGGCACGTGGACGAGAGCGTGATCCCGGTCGAGTACGACTTCCCGATCGACACCTCGCTGCGAGCCAATCCCGATTTCGGCATGAATTCCAACCCGCGGCGGCTCGGGCTCTCGGTGATCGAGGCCGACGCCTTGATGGACCTCGGCGACCTCGGCTCGCGCTACCTGCTCGGGGCGCCCTACGATCCCTGGTTCGTGAGCAACAACCCGACGCTCTCGGACACCACACGGCCGCCGCTCAAGCCCAACATCCCGACACGTCCCCACCTGCGGCTCGACTTCCTCGACGATCCCGGGCTGACGCTGCGCTTCCAGGCCGCGCGCGCCTGGCAGCTGCCGGGATGGCCGGTGCGGGCCGATTTCCCGCCCAACGGGCCGCAGCTGCTGGCGGTGGACGCCGACGGCGACGACGCCCTCGAGGTGTGCTGGGCGGGCGGCGACACCCTGAGCGCGGACAGCACCGCGCTGTTCGCGGTGCGGGTGAACGGACAGGGCCTTGCGGGGCCCGATTACGCATTCGCGCGTCTCGATTGCCGGCCGCGGTCGCTGATGGCGGCCCTCCCGATCGGGGCCTCGCCCGGCGCTGGCCTGCCGGCGCGCGGCCCGGCCTACTTCGCGGCCACGACCTATCCTCAGGGGCCCGACCTCGCCTCGCCCGGTGGACGGGTATGGCTCGTGGGCTCCGACGGCAACCCGCTCGCCGGCTGGCCGCCGGCGCTGCCGGCGCTGGCGACGACGCCGCCGGTGGTGTTCGGCGAGTATCCGCTCGCCCGGGTCTTCGTGGGCTGCGCCGACGGCCGCGTCTACACCCTCGACCTCGGCGGCAACGTCGTCGCGGTCTCGGATCCGCCGCTCGCCGGCGGCGTGAGCGGTCGCCTCGCGGTGTTCAGTCCCGACGGGAGCGTGGCCTCCGCGGCCGTGGCAGCCGGTGGCGCCGACGGCGACGTGGCGGTGTTCGGCCTCGCCGCCGGCGGCGGCTGGCCGGCGCGGCTCGGCTCGGCCGGCTTCACGCCCGACTTCCTCTGGATCTCCTTCGGCGGCAATTCGGCGCCGGCGCCGGCCATGCCGCAGCTGGTGGTGCACCACGCGGACCGGCTGTGGGCATTCGAGCCCGACGGGCGGCCGCTGCCGGGCTGGGGGCGCGACGTGGGCGACACGCTGGTCGCGAGCCTCGGCGCCGGCGATCCCGACGGCGACGGATATCCCGAGGTCCTGACGCAGAGCGTGGACTCGGCGGTCGGGTTCTTCGACCGCGGCGGCTACCCCGCGCCGGGCTGGCCGAAGCGCACCACGACCGAGCACTTCCGCAGCGGCGGCGCTCCGCTCGCGCTCGACCTGGTGGGCGACCGGCGCACCGAGGTGGTGGCGATGAACGCCAGCGGCATCCTCGCGGCGCTGGACGGCAACGGCCACACGCCGGCGGGCTGGCCGCTCGCGACCGGGGTCGGCGCGATGGGGTCTCCGGTCGGCGCCGACCTGGACGGCGACGGGTCGCTCGAAGTGGTGGCGCCCGATCACCTCGGGGGGCTCTTCGCCTACACGCTGCCGGCTCCCGCGAGCCCGCCGCCGCCGGACACGCTGCTGCTGGCGAATGCCTGGCCGATGGTGGGCGGCGGTCCCGGCCGCTGCGGCTGGCTGCCGCCGGCGCGCACCCGCGTGGCGCCCGCGCCGAGCGCGGGCCCGCTGGTGCGGGGCTCCCTCAAGGCGTATCCGAATCCGGCGCGGCGCCGCCCGGTCTCCTTCGCGTTCCGCCTGAGCGAGCCGGCCGACGTCGAGTTCCGCATCCTCGATGTGTCGGGGCACGAAGTCGCCTCGTTCAACCGGGCGGGGGTGCAGTCGGACAACCTCGAGGTGTGGGAGCCCGGCAATCTGCCGGCCGGTCTCTACATGGCCCAACTCCGCTTCCGCGGCGGCGGGCGCACGCACGTCGAGATGGTGCCGGTGGGGCTGCTGCGATGAGGCGGACCTTCGCGTGGGGCCTCGCCCTCGTCGCGCTGGCGGCCGGTGCGTCGGCGGCCCCGGCCGGCGCGGTTGCCCCCGCGGGCGCGCCGCTCGCGATCCCGCTGCTCGCGGCCGGCGATTCGCCGCGGTTGCTCCTGGCCCAGCGCGCGATCGAGCGCGAGTGGGGACCGTCGAGCGATTCGCTCTACGCCACGATCGACCTGCCCGGCTGGCGCTCCGAGGGCCTGGCGTTGGCGCTGTCGGCGGGCGTGCCGGGTACCGGGCAGTACTACGCCGGAGAAGGCAGCGGGATCTACTACCTGGTGGCGGAGATCGCGGGCTGGACCGCGCGCACGCTCTTCCGCCGCCGCGGCGACGACCTGCGCCAGGATGCGGAGGGTTTCGCCGGACCGCCCGATCAGTCGGGAAGCGCGTGGTCCTTCCAGCGCTGGGCCCAGGCCACCGGGCAGGATCCCGCGGAGCTCGAGCGCCTCTACCAGGGCGACCCCGAGGCGTTCTTCCGCACCATCGGTGCCGACGCGCGGTATCTCGAGGGGTGGAGCGGCAACCCGCAGGACACCCGATCGCGGTTCCTCTCGTATCGCGGCGATTCCGACAGCGCGCTGCGGCGCGCGCGGGCGGCCGAGATGGGCCTGTGGCTCAATCACATCGTGGCGGCGGTGGACGCGATGCACGCCGCGCGACTCAACAACATCCCCTTGCAGCGCAATCTCGAGCTGCGCATCAAGAGCGGCTGGGGCGGGGGTCATCCGCAGGTCCTGGCCGCGGTGGAGGCGCGTTTCTGATGAGGCGACCGATCGCCGCGGCCCTGCTGGTGGTGGCGCTGGCCGCCGGGTGGAGCGCCGCGGCCGCCGCCGCGAGCGGGATCGAGCCGGCGCCCGGCGCGCGCGCCGCGGCGCCGTTCGCGGCGACCCCGGCAGCCCCGGAGCTGCCGGGGTTGGCCTCGGCGTTCGCGCTCGAGACCGCGGCCTTCGACCGGCTCTCCGGCGGCGATCGCGCGGGGCGCAAGCCGCGCGCGGGGCTCCCGGCGCTCACCGCCGAGCGCGGGCGCATCCTGCTGCGTTCGCTCACCGTGCCGGGATGGGGCCAGGCCACGCTCGGCCATCGCACGGCGGCGGCGGTCTTCGGCGTGGCCGAGGCGGGCATCTGGACCGCGTTCACGTCGTTCCGCATCCAGCAACAGATGCGCCGCGAATCGTACGAGCGCACCGCCATGGTGCTCGGGGGGATCTCGCTCGAGGGGCGCGACGAGGAATTCCGCCGCCTGCTCGGGAACTACCTGAGCAGCGACGACTACAACCAGTACGTCGTCTACCGCGACGCCGCCAACCTCTATTACGACGATCCGGCCGCCTACCGCGCTTATATCGAAGCCCACGTGCTCCGGGGCGCCGACACCTGGGCGTGGAACGACGTGTCGAGCCTGCTGCGTTATCGGGATCAGCGCAAGAACGCCCAGAAGGCCGAGAAGCGGGCCAACACGGCGCTGATTCTGGCCTTCGCCAACCGTCTGGTGAGCGCGCTTCACGCCGCGCGATTCGCCGGTGGACCCGAGCCCCCGCCGCGCTCGTGGGACATCGAGATCGCTCCCGCCGGCGGGGACGACGCCACCGCGTTCCGTTTCGGAGTGCGCACGCGCTTCTGACGGGAGGAGCAGCCCTCTCGTGATCCACCCGCTCGTCCTGGTCGTCGCATGGAGCCTCGCCGCCGTCCCGGCGCCGCCGGCGGCCGTGGGCGACAGCCTGCCGTTGGTCCTGCGACCCGCAGGCGTGGTCGCGACGAGTGCTGCCGGACGCGGGCAGGTCATCGAGCCCTCGGGTGTCGCCACCGACGCCTTCGGTCGGGTCTACGTCAGCGACGCCGCCCTCCACCGGCTGCAGCGTTTCGACGCCCGCGGCCTCTGGCTCGGCGAGGCGGGCGTGCTCGGCAGCGGCCCGGGGGAGCTGCGCCGGCCCGGCGCCGTGGCGTTGCTCGGCACGCTGAGCGTGGCGGTGCTCGACCGCGAGAACCGGCGCATCGTCACCTACGATCTCTTCGGGCGGCTGATCGGCGTGCTGGTGGATCTGCTCGACGACGCGCTGGCGAGCGAGGTGGGGCGGATCGACCCGAGCGCCCTGGCGGCGGATCGCGGCGGCGCGCTCTACCTGGTGGACGCGGACCGCGATCGCCTGCTGGTGTTCGACTTCTCCGGCCGCTTCCTGCGCAGCGTGGGTGGTTTCGGCGCGCGACCGGGCTCGTTCCGCGGGCTGGCCGGGGTGGCGACCACGCCGCGCGGCGAGCTGGTGACCGCGGAGCGCGCCAACCGGCGCGTGCAGCGCCTCGACGCCGGCGGGCGGGTGGTCGCGACCTGGCCGCTCGTCGTGCGGCCGGGAGGCGCCGCGCTGCCGGTGGCGGTGGACGACTCGTCGCGCGTGGCGGTGGCGGACGAGGCCGGCGGCCGGCTGTGGGTGTTCGACGGCCGCGGCCGCCCGCTCGCCGCGCTCGCGGGTCTCGACGGCCCGCGGGCGCTGGCGTTCGCTCCGGACGGAACGCTCCTGGTCGCCGAGGCCTCCGCCGGCCGCGTGAGTCGCCTGAAGCTCGTGCCGGCGAGCCGCCCACCCGTGGCACCGGGCGAGTAGCGCGCTCGTGGCGTCGGGCGGGGGCGGTACGCGACGCGTCGGGCCCGCCGCCGGCGCGACCGCGCGCCGCCCGACGGGGCGACGCACCGGAGGGCGGGCGCTGGGGCTGGCGATCGCGGCACTCGGGGTGGCGGGGGTGGCGGTCGCGCGCGGACCCGTGGAGGATCCCGGCTGCGGCACCCTGGCGCTGCGCATGCGCGCCAGCACGCTGGTCTACCGGCTGCCGCGGACCTTCCTGCGGGCGGGCAGCGACTCGGCCTGGACGCGGTTCGGGACCTGGCGGCGCGGCGTGGACTACGTCATCGAGCCGATGCGCGGCGAGCTGCGGCTGTTGCGCGAGCCGCTGCCCGACGACACGCTGTGGGTGAAGGGGTGCTGGCTGCTCGATCCCCCGCCGCTCGAGCTCAGGCTCAACGCCTACCGACCCGGGCCGGGGGTCGTGGTGGACAGCTCCGTGACGCGCGCGGCGACCGTCGCGTCGCGTCCGGCGACCGCGCACCGTCCCGACGAGGCCCCCGCGGGAACCGTGCTCAGCCTCACCGGCAACAAGACCATCGCGGTGGATTTCGGGTCGTCACAGGACGCCTTCCTGCGCCAATCGCTCGACCTGGCGGTGAGTGGCACGCTGGGCCCCGGCGTGCAGCTCACCGGCGTGCTGTCGGACCGCAACACGCCGCTCACCGCGGGCGGCACCACGCAGGATCTCCAGTCGCTCGACCGCGTGCTGGTCGAGCTCACCGCGCCGGAGGGCAGTGCCACGCTCGGCGACATCAGCCTCAACCTCACCCAGGGCGAGTTCGCGCGACTCGACCGCCGGCTGCAGGGCGTGCGCGGACAGTGGAGCGCCGGCGGCTTCCAGTTCGGCGGCGCGGCGGCGAGCGCCCAGGGGGAATACCACCGGCTGCAGCTGTTCGGCATCGAGGGCCGGCAGGGGCCCTACCGGCTCACCGACGCCAACGGCAATTCCGGCGTGTCGGTGGTCGCGGAGAGCGAGGTGGTCACGCTCGACGGCCAGCGCATGACCCGTGGCGAGAGCGCGGATTATTCCATCGACTACGAGCGCGGCCAGATCACCTTCACCAACCGCCGTCCGATCACCTTCGCCTCGCGCATCACCGTGGACTACCAGTTCGCGCTCAACCGCTACCGGCGGAACCTGGCGGCGGCGGGTGGGCGCTGGACCCGGGGATCGCTCTACGGCTTCACGCAGGTGGTCACCGAGAACGACGACCGCGGGCGCCCGCTCGACCTCACCCTCGACGCCTCCGACCAGTTGGTGCTGGCCTTCGCCGGCGACTCCGCGGCCCGCGCCCTCGGTCCCGGGGTGCGGGCCGGCGGTGGCGACTACGACACGGTGCGCGTCGGCGGCGCCTTCGTGTTCGCCTTCGTCGCCCCCGATTCGGGCCGGTTCGCGGTGCAGTTCGCGCGGGTGGCCGACGGGGCCGGCGACTACGTGGATTCGACCAACGTCGCCGGGCGCACCGCCTATCGCTGGGTCGGGCCCGGGCGCGGCACGCACCGGGTGGGCCGCGCGCTGCCGCTGCCGGAGTCGCACCAGGTCTGGGCGGTGGGCGGCGGGCTGCGCCGCGGCGCGTTGGGGATGGAGGTCGAGGGGGCGCTCTCCAACCTCGATCGCAACACCTTCTCGTCGCTGGACGACGGCAACAACACCGGGCGCGCCGGGCGCGCCGCGCTCCGCCTCGAGGGCAGCCTGCCGGGCGCGCTGGGCGGAGCTGCCGGGCTCGCGCTCGAGGGGCGCGCGGTGGACCGGCGCTTTGCCCCGTTCGATCAGCTCGAGCGCCCGTTCGCCGAGGAGGACTGGGGGCTGCCGCCGGGGGTGAACTTCGAGCGCCAGAACCGCCTCGAGCTTTCGGGATTCCTGCGGCCGCGCCTGGGCGGCGAGGTACGCACGCGGGTCGGACGGCTCGAGACCGCCGACGGCTTCCGCTCGCTCAAGCGCGGCGTGGAGTGGTCGCGCGACGGGCGGCTCGCCACCCAGGCGCGCTGGGAGCGCGCCGACGGCCGCCAGGCGGGGCGGCGCTTCGCCGACGGCGGGCGCGAGCGCCTGAACGGCGAGTTGCGCCTGCGGCTGCCGTGGCTCGAGCCCGCGGTGCGGGCGGCCACGGACGAGCGCCGCTTCCCGAGCGACAGCGGCCGCGTGGGAGATCGCTTCCGCGAGGCGGGCGTGGACCTACAAGGCGGGCGGGCGCTCCGCTGGCGCGCATCGGTGGGCCTGGCGCTGCGGCGTGACGCGCAGGCCACCGCGACCGGATTCGCGGACCAGTCGCAGACCCGCACCTGGAAGGCCGCCCTCGAGAGCCCGGCCGGCGGGCGCGTCGGCGCGGGGCTGCTGTTCCAGCGGCGCGATCTCGAGCCGCTCGGCAATCCGCTGCGCACGCGCAGCGACCTCGCCAGCGCGCGCCTGCGGGTCGAGGATCCGGCGCGCGGCGTGCGCGGATTGCTCAACCTCGAAGTGACGTCGGAGGGCGAGAACCGCCGCAGTCGCACGCTGACCTACGTCGGACCGGGACGCGGCACCTACGACGCGTTCGGCAACCTGGTCGGCATCGGCGACTACGAGTTGGTGATCGCGGTGAGCCCCGACCTGGAACGCGTCGCGCGCGCGGCGAGCAGCGCGCGGCTCGGGTGGGACTTCGGCTCCACGGACGCCTGGCGCGGCTCGCGCGTCGAGTTCACCTTCGAGGCCGAGGCCCGGCGCCGCGGGGAGCTGCGGCTCGGCGACGTCGCGGTGGCACCGGGTGCCGCGCTGGCCGATGCCGGATTGTCGCGCGGCAGCGTGCTGCAGCGCCTCGAAACCGAGCTCGGGCCCGGCTCGGCGATCGGCTCGCTGCGCCTGCGCGGCGAGCGCCGCGTGGCCGCCGACCGCTCGTTCGACAACTACGCCCAGACCACCGACGAGCGCGTGCTCGACGCGCGGCTCCGCAGCCGGACGGGAACGCCGGTGAGCGCGGAGCTCGAGGGCCGGTTGCGCAAGCAGATCGCCGCGCAGACGCTCGTCGGCGGGGGCGCCTTCGATCGCGTGCTGATCGAGCGCCGCGGCGTGGGGCGCCTGGTCTACTCGCCCGACGCTCGCCTGCGCGCGGTGGGGGTGCTCGAAGCGACCTGGAGCCGGCCGCAGGGGCAGATCGAGTTCACGCGCACGCTGCGGATCGGACCCGACCTGGGGCTCGCGGTCGGCCCCCGGGGGCGGCTCGATCTCAACGGACGCCGCAGCTTCGTGGCCGGGCCCGCCCCGGTCGGCCTGCTGCCCAGCGCGGATCCGGCCGGGGCGCCGCGCTGGGAGGGCACGACGCGCTTCGACTACCGCGTGCGCGAGAGCACGACGCTGAGCCTGTCGTTCCTGGTGCGGGAGCGCCCGAACCACCCGGTGCAGTCGACCGGGCGCGCCGAGCTGAGGGCCTTCTTTTGATGCGCGCGCGGGGCTGGATCCCGATCGCCGTGGCGCTGGTGCTGGGGCTCGCCGCCCACGGCGCACGGGCCGCGGCGCGCCTCGAGTACCGCGGCGCGGTGCTGCCGGCGCGGGTGGTGCAGTCCCTGGCCGCGCCGGCCCTGCGCGCCCCGGCGGATTCCGCGGCGCTGGCGGCGGCGCTCGGCGGCGTGATCGGACGTCTGCAGAACCTCGGCTACCTCGACGCCCGCGCCCGCGCCGAGTGGGACAGCTCCGGCCGCGCGACGCTGTCGCTGCAGGTTGCGGAGGGCGAGCGGCTGCGCGTGCGCTCGCTCGCGCTCGACACGCCCGGGCCGGTCGATTCCGCGCGCTTCGCCGGGGCGCTGGGTCTCGCGGCCGGCGCGTGGGCCTCGCCCACGGCGGTCCGCGAGGAGCTCGAGCGCACGCTGCGCGAGGTCACCGACCACGGCTACCCCTACGCGACCCTCGGCGTGAGCGGATGGACGGTGGACTCGTCCGGCGTGGCGTTGCGGCTGAGCGGCGCCCTGGGACCGCAGGTCACCATCTCGCGCGTGCGGATCGTGGGTCTCCAGGTGACGCGGCCCTCGGTCGCCGAGAGATCCATGGGGCGGCTGGTGGGGCTGCCCTACGACCGGGCGGCCGCGGAGGCGGCGCGGGACCGACTCGCCCAGCTCGGGTTGTTTCGCAGCGTCGCCTACGACGGGCTCGAAGGCGAAGGCGACTGGGGGCGCGGCCACCTGGTCTACCGGGTGGAGGAGCCCGCGTACAATCGCTTCGAAGGGGTGGTCGGCGTCCAGGGCGCGGCCGGAACGGTGGGGCTCGCGCGCCTCGATCTCGGCAACCTGCTCGGCACCGGCCGCGTGCTGGGCCTCTCGTGGCAGTCGCGCGGCAAGGGTCTCGCCGACTTCGGCGTGAACTACCTGGAACCGCTGGTGCTGGGGACGCCGCTCGGGGTGGAGGCCTCGCTCGCGCAGCAGGTGCAGGACACCCTCTACGTGCGCACGCGCTGGGGCGCGGTCCTGAGATACGCGCTCTCGGGCCAGGAGCGGATCGAAGGCGGCTTCCAGCAGGAACGGGTGGTGCAGGCCCAGGGCGAGATCGAGGAGGCGGCACTGCAGAACACCCTTTTCGCGCTGGAGCGCAGCACGCTCGAGCCGCCGATCGGCCCGCGCCGCGGCACGCGCGTGCGGGTGAGCGCGGCGCAGATCTTCAAGCGCGAGCGCCTGCGCCCGGCGGGAGCCCGCAGCGCGCGCGCGAGCGCGGTCGAGACCCGCGGCGAGTGGCACCTGCCGCTGGGGCTCGCCGCGGGCCTGTCGCTCGAGCTGCTCGCGGCCGGGCGCTTCAGCTCGCAGCGGCTGCTGCCGGACTTCGAGCGCTATCCGCTGGGAGGTGCGGCGACGCTGCGCGGCTACGACGAGGAGGCCTTCCGCATCGACCGCTACGCGCTCACCCGGCTCGAATGGAGTCGGTTCCTGGGTGCGCGCGGGCAGCGGGGATTCGTGTTCTGGGATCATGCGGCGATGGCCACGCGCCGGCCCACCGTGGACGGCGGCGACCGATTCGACGTGCTGCAGCGCGACGGCATCGGCTTCGGGCTGCGCCTCGAGGCCGCCGGCGGGCTGGTCGGCGTGGACTACGGGCTCGAGCCGGGGCGGCCGCCGCTCGAGGGCAAGATCCACCTGCGGCTGGTCTCCACTTTCTAGACGGCGGGACCCGGTTGCCCGGCGGGGGCCGGGGCGGTAGGACTCCGCGGCACGCGTTCGATGCGGAAACGGGAGGGGGTCGCGGATGGAGCTGCGTCGCCGGGTGGAGGAGCTGCTCGGGCCGGGAGGTGCGGTCGCCTCGCGCTGGCCGCGCTACGAGCGTCGCGACGGGCAGCGTGCCCTCGCCGCCGAGATCGCGCTCTGCCTCGAGCACGGTGGCCTGCTGCTGGCCGAGGCGCCGACCGGCGTGGGCAAGTCGCTCGCCTACCTGCTGCCGAGCGTGCTGCTGGCACTCGAGAGCGAGCAGCGCGTGGTGATCGCGACCTGCACGCGCTCGCTCCAGGACCAGCTGTTCGAGCGCGACCTGCCGGCGCTGCTCGAGGTGCTCGGGGTGCGCCTCGCGGTGGCCCGGCTCAAAGGCAAGCAGAACTACGTCTGCCCGCGCGCGCTCGAGCTGCAGCAGGGCGAGGGTCCCGAAGAGGACGAGGTGCTCGAGACCGTCCGTGCCTGGGCCGCGGCGGATCCCGAGGGCGATCTCGACCGCTTTCCCGCCGCGGACCCCGAAGCCTTCCGCCGCGTGCGCGGGCGCATCGCCGCCGATCCCGCGGCGTGCACCCTCGCCACCTGCCGCCGCGGTCGCGAGTGCGCCTGGGTGCGCGCCCGCCGGGTCGCCGCCCAGGCGCGGCTGCTGATCGTGAACCACGCGCTGCTGGCGATCTCGAGCGGGGTCGAGGGCCTGCTGCCGGACTTCGACGTGCTGGTGGTGGACGAGGCCCACCGCCTGGAGGGCGTGCTGCTCGGCCAGCTCGAGCGCACGGTGTCGCGCCACCGCATCGAGGAGCTGCTGCGGCTGGTGGGCAGCCCGCGCGAGCGCGGGCGGCGCGGGTACGGGCACGGCGGCGCGCTGCTCGCGCGCCTGCGCGGCTACGCGGCGCCGCTGATCTCCGGCGGCGGCCCCCCGGGTGCCACCGAGGCGATCGAGCGCCTGGCGCGGCGGGTGGGCGAGGCGCGGCAGGACCTCGAGCGCCTGTTCGTGGCCCTCGAGCCGCGCGGCGCGCGCCACGAGATCTACGGCGCGCGCGATCGCTACCGCAGCGCGGGCGATCTGCTGGGGGGCGACTTCGAGGCGCTCGAGGCGGTGCTCGGCCACTGCGCGGAGTTCGCGCGCGGGTTGCAGCGCTTGGGCCTCGGGCTCGACGGCGCCGGCGAGGCGGGCGGCGAGCTGGCGGCCGAGCTGGAGCAGGTGGCGGGTCGCTTCGCCGGGGTGGGCGCGGACCTGCAGGGGCTGACCGATCCGGCGGAGCGCGACTGGGTCTACTGGCGCACCGCGGGCGGGCGCGGGGTGGAGCTGCACGGGCTGCCGATCACGGTCGGCGGGCATACCCGGCGCATGGTGCTGTCGAGGGCGCGCGCGGCGGTGCTCACCTCGGCGACGCTCTCGAGCGCGGGCGACTTCTCGTTCATCGCCGGGCGCCTCGGGCTCGGGGAGCAGCACGGCGTGCCGTACGCGACCTGCTCGACGCCTTCGCCGTTTCCCCTCGCGCGCCAGATGCGCGCCTACGTGCACGACGGCGGCCGCGACGAGGCCGCGGCGGTGGCGGAGGTGGTGGTCGCGCTGGCGGCGGCGACCGGGCGCAACCAGCTGGTGCTGTTCACCGCGCACGAGCGCCTGCGGCGCGCGCGCGCGCGACTGCTGGACGTGCTGCCGGCGGGCCGCCTGGTGCTGGCGCAGGAGTGGGACGGCCCCGCGGGAATCGTGTCCGAGCGCTTTCGGGCGAGCCGGGGCGCCATCTTGCTCGGGGTCCAGAGCCTGTGGGAAGGTGTCGACTTCCCGGGGGAGTCCCTGGAGATTCTGGTGGTGGCGAAGCTGCCGTTCTCGGTGCCCGACGACCCCCTGGTGGAGGCGCGCGGCGAGCGGCTGCGCGAGGCCGGTTCCGATCCGTTCCACGACGACGCGGTGCCCGAGGCGGTGCTGCGCTTCCGGCAGGGCGTGGGCCGGCTGATCCGGCGCGGGGACGACCGCGGCGTGCTGGTCGTGTGCGACCCGAGGCTGCTGGCGGCGTCCTACCGGCGTCCGTTCCTGGACAGCCTGCCGGTGCCGCCACGACGGGTGGGCAGTGCCGCGGATCTCGCCGCGGAGGCGGCACGCTTTCTGGCGGGATCGGAGCCGGTGGAGGACAGGTGATCGAGCTGGGTACGCAACCGTTGTCGCTGCTGGACGTCGTCGCCGTCGCGCGTCACGGCGAGGGCGTGAGCCTGTCGCACGAGGCGCGCCAGCGCATGGCCGGCAGCCGGGCGGTGGTCACCGCGGTGCTCGAGGCGGAGCATCCGGTCTACGGCGTGAACACCGGCTTCGGCGTGCTCAAGGATCGGCGGATCCCGCCCGAGCAGGTGCGGGAGCTCCAGGTCAATCTTCTACGCTCGCACCAGGCCGGGGTCGGGCCCCTCGCCCCGCGCGAGGTCGCGCGCGCCATGCTGCTGCTGCGCGCCGCGGCGCTGGCACGCGGCTTCTCGGGGTGCCGGGCCGAGATCGTGACCCATCTGCTGGCGCTCCTCGAGCGCGACGTCACCCCGCTCGTGCCGGAGCAGGGATCGGTCGGGGCGTCCGGTGATCTCGCCCCGCTCGCGCACCTGGCCGCGGTGCTGGTGGGGGAGGGCGAGGCGTGGCTCGGCGACCGCCGCATGCCGGCGGCGATGGCCCTGCGCGGGGCCGGGCTCCAGCCGCTGACCCTCGAGGCCAAGGAGGGGCTGGCCCTGATCAACGGCACGCAATTCTCGACCGCGATCGCGGTCCTGGCCTGCGTCGACGCGATGCGACTCTGGGAGTCGGCGGTGGCGGCGGCGACCCTGAGCGTCGAGGTGCTGCTCGGCTCGCTGCAACCGGCGCGGGAGGAGGTCCAGGCGTTGCGCCCCTATCGCGGCGCGGTCGAGACCGCGCGACGCATGCGCGCCTACGCCGAGGGCAGCGCGCTGGTGGCCTCGCACGCCGAATGCGGCGAGATGCAGGACGCCTACAGCCTGCGCTGCGTGCCGCAGGTGCTCGGGGCCTCGTGGGACGCGCTCAACCACGTCGCCTCGCAGCTCGAAGTCGAGGTGAACTCGGTCAACGACAATCCGCTGGTGTTCGGCGACTCGAAAGAGGTGATCTCGGCCGGCCTGTTCCACGCCCAGCCGGTGGCGCTCGCCGCGGATTACCTCAAGATCGCGGTCGCGGAGATCGGCTCGATCGGCGAGCGGCGCATCGACCGCCTCACCGACGGGCGGGTGTCGCGGCTGCCGGCCGCGCTCACCGAGGCCGCGGGGCTGGAATCCGGGTATATGATGGCGCAATACACGGCCGCCGCGCTAGTGTCGGAGAATAAGTCGCTGGCGCATCCCGCGAGCGTCGATTCGATTCCCACCGGGGCCGGACAGGAGGATCACGTCAGCATGGCGCCGATCGCCGCCCGGCACGCGCGGCGGGTGGTGGACAACGTCGCCCGCGTCGTGGCGCTCGAGTTGCTGTGCAACTGCCGGGCGCTCGAGTTCCGCCGCCCGCTGACCGCCGGCATGGGCTCGGAATGGGTCTACGGCGCGGTGCGCCGCATCGCGCCCGCGCCGCCGGGCGACCGGCCGCTGTCGGAGAGCTGCGAGGCGGTGGCGCAGTGGGTGACGTCCGCGGAGCCCCAGCGCCTGGCCGAAGAGGTGCTGAGCCCGTGAAACCGACCACCGCCACGCACGCGGTCCGCGCAGCACGCGGCACCACGCTGAGCTGCAAGGGGTGGCCGCAGGAGGCGGCCCTGCGCATGCTGATGAACAACCTCGACCCCGAGGTGGCCGAGCGACCGGAGGATCTCGTGGTCTACGGCGGCACCGGGCGCGCGGCGCGCTCGTGGGAGGCGTTCGAGCGCATCGTCGAATGCCTGCGCGCGCTGGAGCACGACGAGACGCTCCTGGTCCAGTCGGGCAAGCCGGTCGGGGTGTTCCGCACCCACCCCGGCGCCCCGCGCGTGCTGATCGCCAACTCGCTGCTGGTGCCGCGCTGGGCGACCTGGGAGCACTTCTGGGAGCTCGAGGGACGCGGGCTCATGATGTACGGCCAGATGACCGCCGGCTCCTGGATCTACATCGGCTCGCAGGGCATCGTGCAGGGCACGTTCGAGACCATCGCCCAGTGCGCCACGCGGCACTTCGACGGTTCGCTCGCGGGTCGCCTGGTCCTCACCGCGGGGCTCGGCGGCATGGGCGGCGCGCAGCCGCTGGCGGTGACGATGAACGGCGGCGTCTGCCTGGCGGTCGAGGTGGACGAGGCGCGCGCGCGGCGCCGCGTGGAGAGCGGCTACTGCGACCGGTTGGCGGCCTCGCTCGAGGAGGCGGTGGCGATGGTGCGCGACGCCCAGGAGGCGAAGCGGCCGCTCGGCGTGGCGCTGGTGGGCAACGCGGCCGAGGTCCATCCCGCGCTGCTCGCCCACGGGGTGGTGCCCGACGTGGCCACGGATCAGACCTCGGCCCACGATCCGCTCCACGGCTACGTGCCGGCCCATCTGAGCCTCGAGCAGGCGGAGGGGTTGCGGCACGAGGACCCGTCGGAGTACGTGCGGCGCGCGCGGGCCTCGATGGCGGACCAGGTGCGGGCGTTGCTCGCGATGCGCGCGCGTGGCACCGTGCTGTTCGACTACGGCAACAATCTGCGGGGCGAGGCCGAGCAGGGAGGTCTGCCCCACGCCGAGGCGTTCTCCTACCCCGGCTTCGTGCCCGAGTTCATCCGGCCGCTGTTCTGCACCGGCAAGGGGCCATTCCGCTGGGCGGCGCTGTCGGGCGACCCGCAGGACATCCGGGCGACCGACGCCGCGGCGCTCGAGGAGTTCCCGGACGACGCGCGGCTCCAGCGCTGGATTCCGCTGGCGCAGAAGCACGTGCCCTTCCAGGGCCTGCCGGCGCGGATCTGCTGGCTCGGCTACGGCGAGCGCGCCCGCCTCGGCCTGCGATTCAACCGCATGGTGCGCGAGGGTCGGCTGAACGCACCGATCGTGATCGGTCGCGATCACCTCGACGCCGGCTCGGTGGCCTCGCCGTTTCGCGAGACCGAAGACATGCGCGACGGCAGCGACGCCGTCGCCGACTGGCCGGTGCTCAACGCGCTGCTCAACACCGCCTCGGGAGCGACCTGGGTGAGCGTGCACCACGGCGGCGGGGTGGGAATCGGCCATTCGATTCACGCGGGGATGGTGATCGTGTGCGACGGCAGCCTCGAGACCGACGGCAAGCTCGAGCGCGTGCTCACCAACGATCCCGGAACCGGGGTGATGCGCCACGCCGACGCCGGCTATCCGGAGGCGATCGAGCATGCGCGGCGCACGGGAATGAAGCTGCCCGGGGTCACGACGTGACCCGGGTCACGAGGCGCTCATGACGACGATGCCGACGCGCAGTCCCATGGACCGGGCGGTGGCGGGACGCACCTCCTACCTGATGATCCACAACACCTCCGAGGTCGTGACCCCGGAGCCGGAAGGACGAGGGGTGGTGCGCCATCCCAAGGGCGTGGTGGTCTTCCAGGACGGGCGGGTGCTCGAGGTCGGGACCGGCGCCGAGGTCGTGCGCCGCCACAGCGAGGCGCGGCCGATCAACGCCCACGGACGCCTGGTGACCCCGGCGCTGGTGGACTGCCACACCCACATGATCTTCGCCGGGCATCGCGCGGGCGAGTTCCAGCGCCGCCTGGCGGGCGAGGACTACGCGGCGATCGCGGCCTCGGGCGGAGGCATTCGCGCCACCGTGGCGGCGACGCTGGCCGAGCGCGACGACGTGCTGGAGAAGACGCTCGCCAACCGGCTCGAGCGCTGGCGCGCGAACGGCTGCACGTCGGTCGAGGTCAAGAGCGGCTACGGGCTGACGCCCACGGCCGAGCTGCGGCTGCTGCACCTGATCCGCGCCGCGGCGCTGCGCGTGCCGGTGCGGGTGCATCGCACCGCGCTGGTGCTCCACGCGCTGCCGGACGACTACCGCGGCCGCCGCGCCGCGCTGCTCGACGAGCTGTGCGGCCAGACGCTGCCGGAGATCCGGCGCCGCGATCTCGCCACCGCGGTGGACGTGTTCTGCGACCCGGTGGGGTTCAGCCTCAAGGAGTGCCGCCGGGTGCTCGAGTGCGCGCGCGAGCTGGGATTCGACCTCCACGTCCACGCCGACCAGCTCGAGCGCACCCGCGGCGCGGCGCTGGCGGCGGAACTGGGCGCGCGCTCGGCGGACCATCTCGAGAACGCGATCGAGAAGGACTGGAAGGCGCTGGCCCGCGCCGGCACCGTGGGCGTGCTGCTGCCGGTCGCCGCCCTGAGCCTCGGCCTGCGCCTGCCGGAGGCGGCGATGCTGCGGCGCAGCGGGGCCCGCGTGGCGATCGCCACCGATTTCAACCCCGGCACCGCGCCGGCCCAATCGTTGCTCGAATGCGGCGCGCTGGCCGCGCGCCTGTGCGGCCTCAACGCCGAGGAGACGCTGCTGGCGATGACCTACAACGCCGCCCGCGCGCTCGGGGTCGAGGCCGAGGCCGGACACCTCAATCCCGGCGCCTTCGGCGACGCGGTGGTGTGGGAGTGCGAGACGCTGGAGGAGCTGTCCTACTGGCTGCCGGCGGTGCGGCCCGACGCCGTCTTCGTGCGCGGCGCCGACCTCGCCCTGCCGACCCTCGAGCGCCGGGTGTGGCCGTGAGCGGCGCGCCGGGCCGCGCCGCCGGCGCGGGCGTGGCGAGGGCCTGATGGCGCGCCTCATCGAATGCGTGCCGAACGTCTCGGAGGGGCGGCGTCGCGAGGTCGTGGACCGCCTGGTCCAGGAGGCCGCGACCGTCGGCGGCGTCACGCTGCTCGACAGCGAGATGGACGCCGATCACAACCGCTCGGTGATCACCTTCGCCGGCGAGCCGGAGCCGGTGATGGAGGCCGCGTTCCGCCTCGCCCGCCGGGCGGCGGAGCTGATCGACCTCAACCGACACTCGGGCCAGCACCCGCGCATGGGCGCCACCGACGTCATCCCGTTGGTGCCGGTGGAGGGCGTCACGCTCGAGGACTGCGCCGAATGGGCGCGGCAGCTGGGGCGGCGCATCGGCGAGGAGCTGTCGATCCCGGTGTTCCTCTACGAGGCGGCGGCGGCGCGTCCCGAGCGCGTGAGCCTGGCGGACGTGAGGCGCGGGGAGTTCGAGGGCCTGCGCGCGGCCATCGGCCGTGACCCGGCACGGCGGCCCGACTTCGGCCCCGAGCGCATCCACCCCACGGCGGGCGCCGTCGCGGTGGGGGCGCGGCGCTTCCTGGTGGCGTTCAACGCCAATCTCAACACCGGCGACGTGCGGGTGGCGAAGGCGATCGCGGCGGCGATCCGCGAGCGCAGCGGAGGCCTCGCCAACGTGCGCGCGCTCGGCTTCTCGATCGAGGGCGGTCGCCGCGCGCAGGTCAGCATGAACCTGGTGAACGTCGAGGCGACCCCGATCCACCGCGTGTTGGCGCTGGTGCGCGACGAGGCCGCGCGCCGCGGCGCTCTGATCTCGGGCTGCGAGGTGGTCGGACTGGTTCCCGAGTTCGCCCTGCTCGACGCCGCCGCGCACGCGCTCCAGCTGGAAGCGTTCCGCCGCGACCAGGTGCTCGAGTTGCGCCTGCGCCAGCCGCCGGTGAGCGAGGCGGTCTCGATCGCGACCTTCTTCGACCAGGTGGCCGCGGCCGCGCCGACTCCGGGCGGCGGCACGGTCGCCGCGTTCACCGGGGCGCTGGCCACCTGCCTCGCCACCATGGTGGCCAACCTGACGGTGGGGAAGAAGCGCTACGCCGCCCACCAGGACGCGATGCGCGCGATCCAGCGCGAGGCCGAAGCGCTGCGCGGGAGCCTCATGGGCCTGGCGCGCCGCGACAGCGAGGCGTTCGAGGCGGTGCTGCGGGCGCGCCGCCTGCCGGAGTCCACCCCGGCCGAGCAGGGCGCCCGGGCGGAGGCGTTGGCTGCTGCGGGGATCGAGGCCGCGCGGGTGCCATTGCAAACTGCCGAAGCCTGCCTGGCGGTGGTGGAGCTGGCCGGCCGGGCGGCCAGCCTCGGCAACGTCAACGCGGTGACGGACGCCGGAGTTGCCGGTTTGATCGCGCGGGCCGCGGCCGAAGGGGCCCTCCTCAACGTGGAAATCAACCTGAAGTCACTTTCCGCCTCGGCCGATAAAGACGACGTGGAGAGGGGCTTGAAGCGTTTACGGGAGGCGCTGGGTCCGGCAGCCCAGCGCGGCCTGGACGCTTTGCATGCCGCCCTAAACGCTTGAAAGATGGAGCTTGAGCACGGGGCGGGAATCCCGCCGTCCCGCGGAGAAAGCCAACTTGGAAAAGGCGATCGAGATCAAGCGTCGGGCCCAGCGCTGCGTTCAGAATGGAGATCTGGACGGCGCTCTCAACGAGTACGAAAAGCTCGTCGCGTCCGACGACTCTGATCCCTACAACTACGTCCTCATCGCTGACCTCCTGTACAAGAAGGGCGATCAGCGCGGGGCCGCCGAGCGCTACCTCTCGGCGGGCGAGGCCTACGAGAAGGCCGGGCTCTACAAGAACGGGATCGCCGTCTGCAAGAAGATGGTGCGGCTCTCGCTCGGCTCGACCGACGTGCTCGAGCGTCTGGCCAGTCTCCACGCGCGCGACGGCCTCTCCACCGAGTCGGCGCTCTACTACATGCAGTATGCGGAGCGCCTGGCCCAGCAGAAGAAGTTCCTCGCCGCCGCCGAGGCGTTGCGCAAGGGCTTCGAAGTCTGCCCCGACAACATCCGCACCCTCGAGCGCCTCGCCGAGGTGCAGGTCCAGCTCGTCGACAAGGACGGGGCGGCCAAGACCCTGGTCGACGCGGCGGTCCACTACCGCAAGGCGGGCGATCTCCAGAGCGCGGAGCGCATGCGCCGCCAGGCCGAGGAGCTCAAGCCGGGAGCGAGCGCCGAGGCCCAGACGGCGCATCCCGCGAGCGCGCCGGTAGGCGGGCGCCCCGTGCTTCCCCACGGGGGTGCCTCCCGCACGGGCGAGGGGCTCGAGGTCGAACGCTCGTCGCCGCCCGCGGCGTTCGCCACCCAGCCCTCCGCCGCCGAGCTGCCGGACATCGAGCGCGGCGACCAGGCGTTCCAGGTGCCGCCGCGCCCCAACCCCGCCGGAGGGCCGCCCCGGCTGCCGGTCCGCGAGCCCGCGGCGGAGGTCAACGGGTCGAGCCCGGGCCCGCCGGTCGAGGCCCCACGAACCGCCGGCGGCATCCGCGGACTGCGGTTCGACGCCCCGGCCACGCAGGACCGCCCCACGCCGCCGCCGCCGGCCGATCCCGAGGGACTCACCGAGGTCGAGAAGCTGCTCAGCCAGGCGCAGGAGTACTTCCGGGCCGGCGACCGCCGGGCCGCCAGCACCGCGCTGAGCCACGCCGCCCAGGCCTACGAGGCCCTCGGCCGACTCGACAGTGCCGCCACGATCTACCGCAGCCTGGGCAAGAGCGCTCACGCCTCGAACGAGGTGATGGAGTTGTGGCTCTCGAACTGCGAGCGGCGCAAGGACCTCTCCGAGGCGGCGCAGGTGGCGTGCGATCTCGGCGACCGGGCCCTCAACAACGGTGACAGCGCCGGGGCTCGCGGCTGGTTCGAGCGCGCCGTCGGCTTCGATCCGGCGAACGAGATGGCGAGCCGCCGCCTGCAGCGCATGGTGCCGGCCGATGCCAAGGCCCGCGCGGCCCAGGCGGGATCGGTGGCCACCGCCGCGCCCGAGACTCCCGCCGCGCCCGTCGCGGTGCCGGAGGGCGACGACGACGCCGGCGACGAGGGCGGCCGCGTCGAAGTGGCGGTGGGCCGCGGCGAGGCGGTCACGTTCGATCTGGGATCGCTCATCAACGAGTTCCAGCGTGGCGTCGAGGCGCAGCTCTCGGGGGACGCGCAGAGTCACTACGACCTCGCCATGGCCTACCGCGAGATGGGCCTGCTCGAGCAGGCGGTGGATTCGTTCCGGGTCGCCGCGCTCGACCCGGCCTACATCGATCGCTGCGCGGAGATGATCGGGCGCTGCCTGCTCGACCAGGGACGGTTCGACGATGCGGCCCAGGAGTTCAGCGTGGCGCTGGAGGGCGGCCGGCTCGATTCCGAGACCGCCAACAACCTGCGCTACCAGCTCGGCCTGGCGCACGAAGCCGCGGGACGAGTGGAAGAGGCGCTGGCCGAGTTCGAGAACGTCTACGCCGCCCAGGCCAGCTACCCGGACGTCGCGCTCAAGATCCGGGTGCTGCGCAAGACGCTGGAGGGCCGCTAGTGATCGATCCGCCCCCGGCCCAGGGCGATCGCAGGGTGGACCTCCACAGCCACACCATCTTCAGCGATGGGATGCTCACCCCCGAGGAGCTGGTGGCGCGCGCCACCGCCCGCCGCCTGGCGGCGATCGCGGTCACGGATCATGACTCGGTCGAGGGGCTGCCGCGCGCGATCGCGGCCGCCGGAGCCGAGATCGAAGTCCTCCCGGGAATCGAGATCTCCTCGGAGATGGAGGGCGCCGACCTCCACGTGCTGGGGTTCTTCGTGGACGTCACCAGCACCACCCTGCTCGAGCGCCTGCGGCAATTCCACGCCGAGCGGCTGCAGCGCGTCGAGACCATCCTCGGGCGCCTGCGGGAGCTGGGCGCCCCGGTGGCCTTCGACGCCGTGATGGCGCTTGCCGGACCGGGCGTCGTGGGCCGCCCGCACATCGCCGAGGCCCTGCTGCGCGCGGGGCACGTGACGACCCTGGACGACGCCTTCCGCCGCTTCCTCGGCGCCTACGCCCCGGCCTTCGTGGCGCGACCGGCGTTTCGCACCGAGGATGCCATCGCCCTGATCCACGACGCCGGAGGGGTGAGCGTCCTCGCGCACCCCGGCGCGTCGATGTCGGACTCGGCGATCGAGCGTCTGCGGGCCGCCGGTCTCGACGGGATCGAGATCTGGCACCCGCAGCACGGCGCGAACACCGTGCTGCGCTTTCGGGCGCTGGCCGGGCGCCTCGGCCTGCTCGAGAGCGGCGGTTCGGACTTCCACGCCGTGGGCCGCGGCGCCGATCTCGGCGACCTGCCGATTCCCTTCGAGATCGTCGGCAAGCTCCGGCAGGCCGCGGGCGCCGCCCACTAGCGCCTCCGCCCGCAAGCGCCCGCGGCCGCGCAAACCCCGGCCCCGAGCAAACGGCCACGCTCGCCAGCGGGCCGGAGCGGGCGGGGACCGGAGCGCGGGCTCCGCAGGCGCGCAGGAGCCAAGGAGGGCGGGCGCGCTGAGGACCAGCGCTCGCCAGCGGGCCGGAGCGGGCGGGGACCGGAGCGCGGGCTCCGCAGGCGCGCAGGAGCCAGGGACTGGCGGGCGCGCCGAGGACAAGCGAGGCCTCGCCAGGAAGGCGAGGCCGAACGGCCCGCGCGGAGGTCCCCGCCCGCGGAGGCCCGCCGGGCACCATGCGCGGAGCCGAGAGCCCCGCGCGGAGGTCCCCGCCCGCGGAGGATCGCCGGGCACCATGCGCGGAGCCGAGAGGCCCGCGCGGAGGTCCGCGCCCGCGGAGGCCCGGCGGCGCCGCTCCCGCGGGTGGGCCCGGCGTTGACTTGCGCGCGAGCGCCCCGCTAATCTCCCGCGTCGCTCCGTCGTCCGGCCACGCCCCGAGGGAGACCTCCACCGATCGCATCCACGCGGTTCTCGCCGCGCCGCCTGTCGTACGCGGCCCTGATGGTGGCGGCAGGTCTGACCGGCGTTTACGCCGAGACCATCCCCAACTTCGAGGTGTTGAGCCTCGTCGTGTTCTTTTCGGGCGTGCTGCTCGGCGCGCGCGACGGCGTGCTGGTGGGCGTGCTCACCATGCTGGTGTATTCGCTGCTCAACCCCTACGGACCGGTCCACCCGCTGGTCACGTTGGCGCAGGTGGCGGGCGAGGCGCTGGTGGGTCTCGCCGGCGGCGGGTTCGCGGCGGCCGCGTGGCCGGCGCGGAGCCTGGCCTTCCGGGCGGCGACCCTGGCCGTCGCCGGCGCGCTGGTCACCGCCGTCTACGACCTCCTCACCAACCTCGCCAGCGGAGTCCTGTTGGGAAGGATCGGCATCACCCTGATCGGAGGCGTTCCATTCGCGCTCTGGCACATCGCGACCAACGCGGTCCTGTTCGCCGTCGTCGGGGCGCCGCTCGCCGGCGTGTTCTGGCACTACCGGCAGCGGCTGTCCTCCTAGTCTTCGCCGCAGCCGCGGCATGCGCTCAGGCTCCGGGGCCGGACCGCATGACCATCGCGGGAGCGGGTGTCCCGAACCTGCCGGCGTGGTGGGCCGACCTCGGACGGGCCGGCTACACCCCGGGCGCCGATCTCGGCACCGCGTTCCCGTGGACCCTGGCGGGCCTGGCGCGGGGCGCCTGGCAGGCCGACGAGCCGGGCCGCGCGCCGAGCGCGCTGCCCTTTCCCGGGGTGCTGGCGGCGGCGACGCCGCTCGCGTTCTTCGATTCGGTCTGGGTCGCCCCGGGAGTCGAGCGCGCCGGGCCGGGATTCGGCGCCCCGCTCGCCTCCGCGGTCGGGCAGCCCGGGAGCGCGCCCGACCGCCGGGCCCGCGCCCTGTTCGCGCATCGGGGCGGATCGTTCGGACTCGACGAGAACGGGCTCATCCTCGAGCGCGGCGACTCGCTGGCGTGGCTGCGCGCGGAGACCTCGGCCGCGAACCACGGCGCGGTGGGCGGACGGGGGGAGGCGGCGCAGCATCGGTGGGGAGGGTCGGGGGCGCTGACGCGGGGCGCGCACCGCGTCGAGGTCGCCTACGCGCAGCGCGGCAGCGGCGCGCGGCTGCGCGACGAGTCGCAGCAGTCCGCCGCCGGCGAGAGCGGTGGCGCCGCCTATCGTTACCGCCGCGCCGGGTGGGAGGGCGGGGTGGCGCTGGCGCGCGGCTACGATTTCCATCAGAGCTTCGGTCCGCTGCTCCCGTACTCGCGGCGCGACGCGCAGGAGGTGCGGGCGCTGGGCGACCTGCGCTACGGCGGGACGGCCGGCGCGCTGGCGCTGGCGATCGAGGGGCGGCGCACCACCATCGTCCGCGCGTTCGCCCAAGCGGCCGCGGCGCAGGCGACGATGGTGCAAGCCCGCCTCGGCCTCGAGCGCCCGGCGGGCGAGGGCCGGCTGCGGGTCGAGCTCGCGGCCGGACGCGACGGCGGCGCCGATCGTTTCGAACTCGCGCCGGCGGCCACCTACCGCTTCCGCTCCGGCGGGTACGACGGCCGCATCCTGCTCGCCCGGCTGTTGGAGCCGGTGTGGGCCGACCTCGCGGCCGGCCAGGCGCCCTTCCTGCAGAGCGTCTGGGCGGGCGGCTTCGAGATCGGCGGCGAGGTGTCCTTCCCGCACCGGGCCCGTGCGGCGCGCGCCCGGGCGGGCTTCCTCGCGGGGCGCGCGCGTGACCGGGCTCTGGTGGGCCGCGCGGCGATCGAGGATCTGTGGCTGCGCGCGGGCTACGTCGCGGAGCCCGACCCCTACGACTTCGGACTGCTGACGCTCTCGGCCGCGGGCCAGCTGCGCCACGTTGGCGCCGACCTCGAAGGGTTCGCCCTCGCGCGCGACCCCGGCGCCGTGCAGCCACAGGTGGATCCCGGCTACGGCGCCCACGCCGGGCTCGAGACGCGGTTCGCGGCGTTCCAGAACGACCTCGGCGTGACGCTGCGTGCCGAGGCCGCGGGGGTGGGGCCGCGCGAGAGTCAGAACGTCCCCTCGCGCCGGCTGTCGGGCTACGTCACGTTCGGGGCGAGCGCTGTGCTCACCCTGGCCGATGCGATGATCACGCTGCAGCTGCGCAACCTCGAGGATCGCCCGCGCGAAGAGGTCTGGGTGGACCCCGCCACCGGCCGCGAGGCGCTGGGTCCGGGCCGCGAGATACGACTGGCCCTGAGCTGGAGGTTCTCCAACTAGCGGCCGACCGCTTCGCCGGTCCGCCGACCATGGCCCGCCCCCGCGGAACGGAAATGAAGGCTCTCACACCCGCCGAGCGCCGCGGCGCGCTGGTGCTGGGCCTGCTGCTGGCGCTCGGCTCCGGGCGCGACCTGTGGCGGGCGGGGCACCCCACGCTCCGCGCGCTTCCGCCCCCGGCGCGTCCGGCGCCGGCCGCGGCCGATTCCGCGCGCGCGGAGACTCCGGCGCCGGCCCCGCCGCTGGATCTCAACCGCGCGAGCGCGGTGGAGCTGATGGCGCTGCCGGGCATCGGCCCGGTGCTCGCCGAGCGCATCGTCGCCCACCGACGGGCGCATGGGGAGTTCCGCGCGGTGGAGGACCTGCTCGCGGTGCGTGGCGTCGGTGCCCGTCTGCTCGAACGGCTGCGCGGGCGGATCACGGTGGGACCCCCGCGCTGACGCCCGGCATCAGGCTCGCGGCCGTGCAATTCGCAACGCGTCGTGCCCGCCGCGTGACGATTCTGGTTCAGTCGGCGCCGCGGACTTCCGATAGAACGCTCGAATCCCCTCGTGATGCATACATTCGCGAAGGCGGGACGTGCGATTCACGGCCCGGCAACCGTGACGCAGCATGGGGGTTGTTCGCGTCCCCACACCGGCTCGTGGCGGCGCATCGGCTCTGGCGTCTCACGCAGGACAGGCGACCGTGCAGGACGACATCATCCAGAAGCTCGTGGACGCGCATCTCATCGAAGAGAGCGCGCTGGTCAAGGCCGTCCAGCAGCAGAAGAACCTGGGCGGCACCTTGGCCGGCAACCTCGTCAAGATCGGTGCGATCAGCGAAGAGGCGTTGCTGGAGTTTCTCTCGCGCCTCTACAACGTCCCCTACATCGATCTCAAGAGCTTCGAGCCCGATCCCAGCCTGACCAAGCTCATCCCCGCCGACGTCGCCACCAAGTTCATGGCGGTCCCGGTCTCGCGCAAGGGGCGGCGGCTGGTGGTCGCGATGGCCAACCCGGCCAATATCTTCGCGATCGACGACATCAAGTTCATCACCGGCTACGAAGTCGAGCCGCGCGTCGCCTCCGAGACCATGCTCAAGCGGGCGCTGGATCGCGCCTACGACTCCAGCGGCACGATGGCCGACGTGATGAAGAACATGGAGGACGAGCTGTCGGTCGTCGAGGAGGACGACTCGGCGGACGTCGACAATGGCCTCGCCGGCATGGACGAGGCCCCGATCGTCAAGCTGGTCAACTCCCTGATCGCCGACGCGGTGCGCAAGGGCGCCTCGGACATCCACATCGAGCCCTACGAGAAGTCGATGCGCGTGCGGTTCCGCATCGACGGCGTGATGCAGGAGATGATGTCGCCGCCCTTCAAGTTCAAGGCGGCGATCATCTCCCGCCTCAAGATCATGGCCGAGCTGGACATCGCCGAGCGCCGCGTGCCGCAGGACGGACGCATCAAGATCAAGGTGCTCAACCGCACCATCGACCTGCGCGTGTCGTCGCTGCCCACGATCTTCGGAGAGAAGATCGTGATGCGAATCCTCGACAAGGCCAACCTCAACATCGACCTCGAGAAGCTGGGCTTCGAGCCCGCGTCCATGCGCGAGTTCGTCTCGGCGATCGCAAACCCCTACGGGATGGTGCTGGTGACGGGGCCCACCGGGTCCGGCAAGACCACCACGCTGTACTCGGCGCTGTCGCGGGTGAACACGCCGGAGGTCAACGTCATGACTGCCGAGGATCCGGTGGAGTACAACCTCGACGGCATCAACCAGGTGCTGGTGAACGACGATGTCGGCCTGTCCTTCGCCGCGGCGCTCAAGGCGTTCCTGCGCCAGGACCCCAACATCATCATGGTCGGCGAGATTCGCGACATCGATACCGGTTCGATCGCCGTCAAGGCCGCGCTCACCGGCCACCTCGTGCTGTCCACGCTCCACACCAACGACGCGCCGAGCGCCATCGGCCGCATGATCGACATGGGGGTCGAGCCGTTCCTCGTGGCCTCGTCGGTGAACCTGGTGCTGGCCCAGCGACTGGTGCGCCGGGTATGCAACGGCTGCAAGCACGAGATCGAGCTGAGCGAGGAGGTACGTCGCGAGCTGCAGCTCTACGACGAGCAGCTCGCCGGGGCGCACTTCTTCGAGGGCGCCGGCTGCGTGGAGTGCAACAACACCGGGTATCGCGGCCGGCAGGGCGTGTACGAGGTGATGCCGATGACCAACAAGATCCGCGAGCTGGTGTTGGAGCGCGCCTCGGCGGCCGAGATCAAGAAGACCGCGATCGACGAAGGGATGTTGACGCTGCGCCGCGACGGACTGGAGAAGCTGCGACGCGGGATGACCAGCGCGGAGGAGATTCTCAAGGAAACGGCTTCAGACAAACTGTAGATCGGGACCCCGCCGGCCGCACGGCGGCGGGGCACCCCTACCGGAGAGGAGATCGCGCCCGTGGTGACGCTGCGCCAGCTGCTGGAAGACATGGTGAACCGGAAGGCTTCCGACCTCCACATCACCGCCGGAGTCCCTCCCGAGTTCCGGGTGGACGGCCTGATCACGCCCAGCGAGTACGACGTGCTCACAGCCGACATGACGACCCAGCTCGCCTACAGCGTGCTCTCGGACGATCAGCGCAAGCGCTTCGAGACCACCAAGGAGTTGGACTTCTCCTTCGGCGTCAAGGGGCTGTCGCGCTACCGCGCCAACGTCTACCTCCAGCGCGGGGTGATCTCGATGGCGATCCGGCAGATCCCCTACGAGATCATCCCGCTCGAGAAGCTGGGTCTGCCGCAGGTGGTGCGCGAGTTCACCACGCGCCAGAAGGGCCTGGTGTTGCTGACCGGCCCGACCGGGAGCGGCAAGTCGACCACGCTGGCGGCGATGCTGGACAAGATCAACGCCACGCGCCAGGGCCACATCATGACGATCGAGGATCCGATCGAGTACATCCATCACCACAAAAAGTGCATCGTCAACCAGCGCGAGATCGGGGCCGACACCTCGTCGTTCCCCAACGCGCTCAAGTACGTGCTGCGCCAGGACCCGGACGTCATCCTGATCGGCGAGATGCGCGACCTCGAGACCATCGAGGCGGCGCTGACCATCGCCGAGACCGGGCACCTGGTGTTCGCCACGCTGCACACGAATTCCACCTACGAGGCGGTCAACCGCATCGTGGACGTCTTCCCCGCCGACCAGCAGCGCCAGATCTTCACCCAGCTCGCGTTCACGCTCGAGGGGGTCGTGACCCAGCAGCTCATCCCCCGCAGTCGTGGGGGTGGACGCGTCATGTGCGCCGAGGTCCTGGTGTGCACGCCGGCGATCAAGGCGACCATCCGCGAAGCCAAGTCGCATCAGATCTACAGCCTCATGCAGGCGGGCCAGAAGTACGGAATGCAGACCATGAACCAGGCGCTTCTGCAGGCGGTGCTCGACAAGGCGCTCACCTCGGAGGATGCACTCGAGCGGAGCCAGGACCGGACCGAGCTGGAAGGCATGTTTGGCAAAGTGCTGCGCCACGCGGCGTAGGTAGGAAGGGGACGTCATGCCAGTCTTTTTGTGGAAGGGCCGGACCCTCGCCGGCGAATCGCAGTCGGGCGAGATCGAGGTCGGGCGCCAGGAAGAGGCGCTCGAGATCCTGCGCAAGAAGAAGATCCTGATCACGTCGATGCGGCCGAAGAGCGGCGGCATCGCCCTGCCCAAGTTCGGCGGCAGCGGTATCAGCACCAAGGATCTGGCGATCTTCACCCGTCAGTTCGCCACGATGATCTCCGCGGGACTGCCGCTGGTGCAGTGCCTCGACATCCTCGCGAAGCAGTCCTCGAAGCCCTCGTTCGGCCGGGTCATCGGCGAGGTGACGAGGGAGGTGGAGTCCGGCTCGACCCTCTCGGACGCGCTCGGCCGGCATCGGGCGGTGTTCGACGACCTGTTCCGGAACATGGTGGCGGCGGGCGAGGCGGGCGGCGTGCTGGACGAGATTCTGATGCGCCTCGCCACCTACATCGAAAAGGCCGACGCGCTGAAGCGCAAGGTTCAGAGCGCACTGGTCTACCCGGTGGTCGTGCTCACCGTGGCGCTCGGCGCGACGGCGTTCATGCTGGTGTTCATCATTCCGACCTTCGCCAAGATGTTCTCCGACTTCGGCGGCGAGCTGCCGCTGCCGACCAAGCTCGTGCTCGGGCTCTCGAATTTCATGATTGGTTATTGGTGGGCGCTGCTGCTGGGGATCGCGGGCCTGGTGGTGCTCGCCAGCCGCTACTACGCCACCGAGGTCGGCAAGCGCACCGTGGACGGCATGATGCTGCGCATCCCGGTGATCGGCGACGTGCTGCTCAAGGGTGCCGTGGCGCGGTTCACGCGCACCCTGGGAACGCTGATCTCGTCGGGCGTGCCGATTCTCTCCGGGCTCGAGATCACTTCGCGCACCTCGGGCAACATGGTGATCTCCGAGGCGATCATGACCGCCCGCACCTCGATCCGCGAGGGCGAGACGGTGGCGGCCCCGCTCAAGTCCTCGGGGGTGTTCCCGCCGATGGTGGTGCAGATGATCTCGGTGGGCGAGCAGACCGGTGCGCTGGACGAGATGCTCACCAAGATCGCGGTGTTCTACGAGGCGGAGGTGGACACCGCGGTGGACACGCTCACCTCGATCATCGAGCCGGTCATGATCGTGATCATGGGCGGCATCGTCGGAACCATGGTCGTGGCGATGTACCTGCCGATGTTCAAGCTCATCAGCGTGGTCGCGGGCGGAAACGGATGACACCCGGAGGCTCCCCGCTCTACGCGCCGCTGTCCCGGCTGGAAACCGCCCCCCCTCCGGGCGACCGCTGGGACGCGCTCAAGACGCTGGTCCGCGCGCGACTGCTGGTCGTGACGCTGGCCCTGCCGATCGGGGTGCTGCTGCGTCCCGACTCGACGGTGGAGGCGTGGTGGGTGCTGGCGGGGTCGCTGCTCGCGGTCGGGCTGCTGTCCGCCGCTTTCTGGCTGGGGGCGAGGATGCGGCGCGGGCTGGGGATCCAGACCTACCTCCAACTCGGAGCCGACCTGCTCCTGGTCACCGCACTCTCCGCGCTGAGCGGTGGGCGCAACAGCCAGTTCGTGCTGTTCTACGCCCTGGTGGTGATCACCGGGGGCCTGGTCGGCAGCCTGGCCGGCGGCCTGTTCGCGGCCGCCGGTTCGTGCATCGGCTTCCTCGCGCTGCCGTGGATCGCCGTCTGGCTCGGCGTGGCGCCCGAGGCGGTGGACTTGGCCGCGGTGCCGCGGCCGGGGATGCTCATCGCGTTCCTCGCCGTGGTCGGCGTGCTGGCCGGCATCCTCGGCCGACGCGTCCAGCGCACGCGTGAGGACCTCGAGCGGACCTCGCGCGAGCTGGATCGCGTGCGGGTGGACAACGACGCCATCCTCCGGCACCTGACGACCGGGGTGCTCACCGTGGATCGCGACGGCAATACGGGCTACCTCAATCCCGCCGCCGAGCAGATGCTCGGTTTGCGCGGGGCGGCGGTTCGCGGCCGCCGGATCCAGGTCGCCCTGCCCGATCGCCTGGCGCGGCTCCGCGACGTGGTGGCGGGGACGCTCGATCGCCAGGCGCCGCGGGTGCGCGTCGAGCTGATGATCACCCACGAGCAGGGCCGTGAGTTCCCGATCGGGGTCTCGACCAGCCTCCTGATGCACGACGGCGCCGTCACCGGCGTCGTGGCCGTCTTCCAGGATCTCACCGAGGTCCGTGAGATGGAGCGCCGCGCGCGGCGCAACGAGACGCTGGCCGAGGTCGGCGCCCTGGCCGCGGGCATCGCGCACGAGCTGCGCAACGGGATCAACCCGATCAGCGGATCGGTCGAGTGCCTGCAGCGCGAGCTGCACCTCGAGGGCGAAAACCTGATGTTGATGGAGCTGATCAACAAGGAGTGCAACCGGCTCAACCGCTTCGTCTCGGACCTGCTGAGTTACGCGCGCGATCGCGAGATGGCGCCCGAGATGGTGGATCTCCATCAGCACCTGGCCGAATTCTGCGATCTGGTGGCGCGCGATCCGCGCGCCGTGGACCGGGTGACGGTGCGCTTCGAGCCCGGGGAGTCCGGGGCGGCGGTCCGCGTGGACCGCGAGCAGATCCGGCAGGTCTGGCTCAACCTCGCCACCAACGCGATCCAGGCCATGGAGACCGGCGGGACGCTGCGGGTGCGCTGGCGCTGCATCGAGCCGGAGCAGGTGGTCGTCGAGTTCGAGGACGAAGGACCCGGGATCGCGGCGGAGGACTTGCCGCGGGTCGGGCAGCCATTTTTCACGACGAAGGACGGCGGCACCGGTCTGGGGCTGGCCATCGCCCAGCGGATCGTCGAACGGCACGGGGGATCGCTGTCGCTGGACAGCCAGCCCGGCCGCGGGACGACCGCGCGGGTGATGCTGCCCTGCGTCGCGGTGAGCGTTGCGCAGGCAGCCTGACCGGCATGCCCTGAACCATCGAGACGAGGTCATAACGATGCCCGCGGAGAAAATCCTGGTTGTGGATGACGAGCAGAGCATGACGCAGTTCCTCGCGATCGTGCTCCGCAAGGAAGGCTATCAGGTCGAGACGGTGAACAGCGGCCGGGACGCCCTGGACAAGGCCAAGAGCGATGCGTTCGACGTCGTCATCACCGACATCAAGATGCCGGGCATCGACGGCATCCAGGTGCTTCAGGGCATCAAGAAGATCGATCCGGCGATCCCGGTCGTGATCATGACCGCCTACGCCTCGCAACAGTCGGCGATCGACGCGGTCAACCTGGGGGCGTTCCAGTACCTGATCAAGAACGCCAAGAACGACGAGATCAAGCTGGTGGTGCGCAACGCGATCGAGATGCGACGGGTGCGGGTCGAGAACCAGTACCTCAAGCGCGAGCTGCGGCGCGGCCACGACGAAAAGACCATCATCGGCTCGTCGGAGGAGATGACCCGGGTCTTCAAGATGGTGGACAAGGTCGCCGACAGCGAGGCGACGATCATGATCCAGGGCGAGAGCGGCACCGGCAAGGAGCTGATCGCCCGCGAGGTGCACTACCGCAGCCGGCGCGCCCAGGGTCCGTTCGTCAGCATCAACTGCGGGGCGATCCCGCGCGACCTGCTGGAGAGCAACCTGTTCGGCCACATCAAGGGCTCGTTCACGGGCGCGGTGCGGGACTCCGCCGGGATGTTCCAGGTCGCCGAGGGCGGCACGTTCTTCCTCGACGAAGTGGGGGAGATGCCGCTGGCGACACAGGTCAAGCTGCTGCGCGCGCTCCAGGAGCGGGAAATCATCCCGGTGGGGGGTACCCAGCCGATCAAGATCGACTGTCGGCTGGTGGCGGCCACCAACGCCGACCTCGACCGCGAGGTGGCCGAGGGCCGCTTCCGCGCGGATCTCTTCTACCGGCTGAACGTCATCCCGATCAAGCTGCCGCCGCTGCGGCAGCGGCGCGATGACATTCCCCTGCTGGTGGATCACTTCCTCAAGCGTCACGCCCAGAACGGCACGCCGAAGACCGTTTCCAAGGAGGCCATGGACCTGCTCATGAAGCACGACTGGGCCGGCAACGTGCGCGAGTTGGAGAACGTGATGGAGCGCGCCCTGATCCTCGACGAGAGCGGCACGATCGAGCCCGAGGACCTGCCGGACAAGATCCGCTTCGGGCAGAGCCAACGCGGCAGCCTGATCATCGACTCCCCGACCATGACGCTCGAGGAGCTGGAGAAGGAGTACATCCTCAAGGTGCTGAACTACACCCACTGGCAGAAAAAGAAAGCCAGCGAGGTCCTCGGGATCAACGCCTCCACGCTCTATCGCAAGCTGATCGCGTACGGAGTCGAGCGGCCCGGTGCCGAGCGCGGCGCCGAGGAAGAGCCCCCGCGGGGTCCGGACGACCGGGAGGCGCACGCGGCCTGAGGCGTGCGGTCTGCACGCCGCGGCCCGGAACCGTGCAGATTGCGGCCGGGCCAGGCCAAACCGGCCGGACATTGCCCGGGCGGGTCCGGCCGGGAGCAGAGGCGCGGTGAAGACCGCCGCCTGCAGTCAGTTGAAAGCCAACGATCTGCGAGGCGGGGGGCTGCCGGACGCATATGGCACATCGGTTGCACTCCCTGGAGCGAGGGTCAGACGCTCGAACGGCGACCGGGCCCCGAACCACACAGGAGGAGTAGCGCACATGATCAAGTCCCAGAAGGGCTTCACCCTGATCGAGCTGATGATCGTGGTCGTGATCATCGGCATCCTCGCGGCGATCGCGATTCCGAACTTCATCGCGATGCAGAACCGCGCCAAGGAAGGCAGCACCAAGGCCAACATGCACACCTTCCAGCTCTCGGCCGAGGACTACGGTGTGCAGTGG
>Ga0154739_1013_pt1 | contig 58543 bp, 44 predicted proteins | sample Rifle2008BG16ft_FD_105747 | JGI IMG/M metagenome (GOLD analysis project Ga0154739, IMG submission 105747) | Candidatus Eisenbacteria bacterium RBG_16_71_46 | reverse complement strand
GTCAGCGTGTGGCCGAAGCAATTGAAGGAGATCTGCGCGAAGAAGAACATCCAGGTGCTCGCCTAGCCTGGACTATTCATGAGCCCGCCGCCTGCGACCGCGATCTGCCCGCCATTCGCGGCGTCGTTCGACCGGCCGCGTCCTCGACGTGAGCGACACGCCTGCGGGGCGGCCGGTCGAACTCCTTGCGCCTGGCGTGCATCTCGCGCTCTCGGCTGGCGGTTCATGAATAGTCCAGGCCAGTTCCCCGCGCCGGGCGGGGTCGACGCGCGCTAGCGACGCACGGCGTTCGCGACGCGGCCGGGATAGACCGCGAGGGCGGCGAGGAACACCTCCATCGCCCGCCGCAGCTTCGGCTCCTCGAGCACGTAGGCGATGCGCACCTCGTCGCGCCCGAGACCCGGCGTGGCGTAGAAGCCGTCCGCCGGGGCGACCGCCACGGTCTCACCGCCGAGATCGAAGTCGCGCAGCAGGAACTCGGCGAATGCATTGGCGTCGTCCACCGGCAGTCGCGCGCAGATGTAGAAGGCGCCCTCCGGCCGGCGCACCAGCACGCCGGGGGCCGACGCCAGCGCGTCGAACACCACGTCGCGGCGGCGCTGGTATTCGGCAACCACGCCCTGGATGTAGCTCGCCGGCACCTCGGTGAGCGCGGTGCACGCCACCTGCCCCAGCGTGGGCGGACACAGCCGCGCCTGGCCGAAGCGCAGCACCGCATCCAGGAACGCCCGGTTGCGGCTGACGATGTTGCCGACCCGCACGCCGCACAGCGAATAGCGCTTGGACACGCTGTCGCACAGGATCACCTGCTGGTCGAGCCCGGACAGCGTGAGCGCGGACCGTTGGGTGCGGCCATCGTAGACGAATTCGCGGTACACCTCGTCGGCCACCAGGTAGAGCCCGCGCTCGCGGCAAATGCTCCCGAGCATCTCCATCTCGGCATCGCCATAGACGGTCCCGGTGGGATTGTTGGGCGAGCAGATCAGGACGGCGCGCGTGCGTCGCCCGATCTTCGCCTCGATCGCGCCGCGGAGCGGCAGGTGGTAGCCGTCCTCGGCGCGGGTCGTGACCGGCACCAGCTCCACCCCCATCATCGCGGCGAAGCCGTTGTAGTTCGTGTAGAAGGGCTCGAACACCAGGACCTGGTCCCCCGGGTCGCACAGCGCGCCGAGCGTGAACAGCACCGCCTCGCTCCCCGCGGTCGTCACGAAGATTTCGTGAGCCTCGAGCGCCAGGCCCGCGCCCGCGTAGTACCGCCGCAGGGCCTCGATGAACTCGGGCAGGCCCTGCGAGGGGCCGTAGGGCACGTTCGCCGCGGCGTAGGAACGCAGGCGCTCCAGGATCTGCGGCGGCGTCGGGATGTCGGGTTGGCCGATGTTGAGCGCGTAGATCGTCTTCCCCGCCTGGCGCGCGACGGTCGCCAGAGGCGCCAAGCGCCGGATCGGCGAGGCCGGCATGACCTGCGCGCGCTGCGACAGCGGGAACGGCTCGGGCATGAACGTCTCCATGAGGTCGACGGGTGCAGAGTCTAGCGCAACGGTCACCACGGCGCGAGACGGCGCCCACGCCGCGCCCGCGTTGACGCACCGGGCGCGCGGCGCGAGAATCGGCCGGGGTTCGACCAGCGGACGCGGTCGTGGCGGCATCAGGGGAGGGAGACGTCATGGGATTCCAGCTCGGCACGCGGCGCGGCCGCTACCTCGAAGCCTCCGACGCGTTGCGCGAGGCGCCACCGCCCCTCTCGCCCGAGGAGCTCGAGCAGTTCGAGTCGTTCGATCTCGTCTACCGCTCGCTGTGCGCGGTGCTCTTCAATTACGTCCCGACCTCGGGGCACCCCGGAGGCTCGGTGTCCTCGGGCCGCTTCGTCGCCGGCCTCCTCTTCGACGCGCTCGACTACGACGTCAGCCGCCCCGACCGCGAGGACGCCGATCTCGTCTCCTACGCCGCCGGGCACAAGGCGCTCGGACTCTACGCGCTGTGGGCGCTGCGCGACGAGGTGCTGCGCATCGCGGCGCCGGCGCTGCTCCCGGCCGACCAGAAGCAGCGCCTGAGGCTCGAGGACCTGCTCGGCTTCCGCCGCAACCCGGCCAACCGCACGCCGCTGTTCGTGAAGCTCGGGGTCAAGGCGCTCGACGGGCACCCGACTCCGGCGACGCCGTTCGTCACGCTCTCGACCGGCGCTTCCGGCGTGGGCCTGTCCTCGTCGCTCGGGCTCGCCTGGGGCGCGAGGGATTACTACGGGACGCGGGCGCCGCGGGTGCACATCGTCGAGGGCGAGGGCGGGCTCACGCCCGGTCGCGTCGCCGAGGCGCTGGCCGCGGCAGGCACCGCGTCGCTCGACAACGCCGTGCTGCACGTGGACTGGAACCAGGCCTCCATCGACTCGGACCGGGTCTGCCGCGACGGCGACACCCCGGGCGACTACGTGCAGTGGAATCCGATGGAGTTGGCGATGCTCCATGACTGGAACGTCGTCTACGTCACCGACGGCAAGGACTTCCAGCAGGTGATCGCGGCCCAACGGCTGGCGGGGCGCCTCGAGACGACTCAGCCCACGGCGATCGTGTACCGCACGGTGAAGGGCTGGCAATACGGCATCGAGGGCCGGGCCTCGCACGGCGCGGGGCACGCGCTGTGCTCGGATGGATTCTACGAGGCCCTGGCGCCCCTCACCGGCCGGCGGGAGGTCAAGCTGCCGAGCTGTGCCGGCCTGCCGGCGCCGCGCTGCGCCGGGCCCGACGGCGCGGGAGTCATGGAGGAGTGCCTGTGGGACGCCCTCCAGATCGTGCGCGCCGAGATCGAGCGGCGCGCGCCGATGACGCGCGTCCTCGCCGCCCGGCTCGCGGCTGCCCGCGAGCGGCTCGACCGGCGCGGGCGCAAGCCACGCGCGAACGCGCCGCGCGTCGAGGCCGTCTACGAGACCGCGCAGCGCGACGGCGGCGCCGTGCCCGAGGCGCTACGTCTCGAGCCCGGAACGACGACCACGTTGCGCAACGAGCTGGCCCGGGTGCTCCACCATTACAACGTCGCCAGTGGCGGCGCGTTGCTGGTGACCGCCGCCGATCTGCTGGGCTCGACCAGCGTGAACCGCATCGCCGAGGGCTTCGCACCCGGCTACTGGAACGCCACGACCAACCCCGAGGCGCGCATCCTCTCGATCGGCGGCATCTGCGAGGACGCGATGGCCGGGGTCTGCTCGGGCCTCGGCTCCTACGGCCGGCACATCGGCGTCGCCTCCTCCTACGCCGCGTTCCTGGCGCCGCTCGGCCACATCGCGGCGCGATTGCACGCGATCGGCAACCAGGCGAGGCATGCGGTGAGCGGAACCCCCTACCGCCCGATGTTCCTGGTGTGCGCCCACGCCGGGCTCAAGACCGGCGAGGACGGCCCGACGCACGCCGACCCGCAGGCGTTGCAACTGCTGCAGGAGAATTTCCCCCCCGGGACCGCCTTCACGCTGACGCCGTGGGATCCGGCGGAGACCTGGACTCTGGTCGCGGCGGCGCTCGCCAGGCGGCCGGCGGTGATCGCTCCGTTCGTGACGCGGCCCAACGAGACCGTTCCCGACCGCGCGAAGCTCGGCCTCGCGCCGGCGACGGCGGCGCGCACCGGCGTCTACCGGTTGCGCGCGCCACGGGCCACCCCCGACGCGGTGGTCGTGCTGCAGGAGAGCGCGGTGACGCTGGCCTTCGTGGCCGGCGTGCTGCCGCGGCTGGAGCAGGACGGGATCGACCTCGACGTCTACTACGTGGCGAGCGCCGAGTTGTTCGATGCCCTGCCGCGCGCCGAGCAGGAGAAGATCTTCCCCGAGGCGGCGTCGATGGTGGCGATGGGCGTCACCGGGTTCACGCTCCCGACGCTGTTTCGCTGGGTGCGCTCCGGCCGCGGGCGCGCCTCCACGCTGCACCCCTACATGAAGGGGCGTTTCCCCGGCAGTGGCCAGGGGGCGGCGGTGCTGGCCGAGGCCGGACTCGACGCCGAGGGCCAGTATCGGGCGATCCGCCGCCACCTCGACGCGGCGGCGCGGGTGAAGTAGGCAGCGGCCCGCGTTCGGCTCAGCGCCGGGGGCGATCCGCGACCATGCTCGAGGGGCGCGCCGGGGCCCGCGCCTCCCCCGCCTCCTCCAGCGCCGCGCGCAGGAACTCCCCCGTCCACGAGCCCGTCGTCGCGGCGATGTCGGCCGGCGGGCCCTCGGCCACCAGCCGTCCGCCGGCATCGCCGCCACCGGGGCCGAGGTCCACCACCCAGTCGCTGTTGCGGATCACGTCGAGGTTGTGCTCGACCACGATCACGGTATCGCCGCGCGCGGTGAGGTCGTCGAGCACCTCGAGCAGGCGCTGGACGTCGACGAAGTGGAGCCCGACCGTGGGCTCGTCCAGCAGGTAGAGGGTGACACCGGCACCGCGCTCCGAGAGCTCGCGCGCGATCTTGAGGCGCTGCGCCTCGCCGCCGGAGAGCTGGGTCGCGGGCTGACCCAGGCGCAGGTAGCCGAGCCCGACGCGGCGCAGGATGTGGAGCGCCCGAGTGAATCTCGGCTCGCTCGCGAAGTGCTCGAACGCCTGATCCACCGTGAGGTCGAGTGCCTCGCGGACGTTGATCCCGCGGTAACGCACCTCGAGCACCTCGCGGCGGAAGCGCGCCCCGCCGCACGCGTCGCAGGGCACCATCAAGTCGGCGAGGAAGTACATCTCGACCGTCACCCAGCCCGCCCCCTCGCAGGTCTCGCAGCGCCCCCCGGGAGTATTGAAGGAGAAGGCCCCGACCTTGAGGCCGCGGGCGAGCGCCGCGGGCATGCGCGCGTAGATTTCGCGCAGCGGGGCATAGGCGCCCATGTAGGTGACGGGACACGATCGCGGCGTGCGGCCGATCGGGGACTGGTCGACCAGCACGACGCGCTTGAGCCGCTCGATCCCGCGCAGCGCGCGGTGCGCCCCGGTGGGCTCTTCCTCGCGACCCTCGAGCGCGCGCCGCGCGGCGCGGTAGAGCACCTCATCGACCAGGCTGCTCTTGCCCGATCCCGAGACGCCGGTCACGGCGGTGAGGCGGCCGAGTGGAAATCGTGCCGTGACGTCCTTCAGGTTGTGGTGGGTCGCGCCCTCGACGGTCACGAACCCGGTCGGCTCGCCGCGCGCGGGCTCACGCGTCACCCGCGTCTCGCCGCGCAGGTAGCGCGCGGTCTCGGTGTCGACGTCCGCCAGCGCCGGGCCGCCGGGACCGGCATAAAGCACACGCCCTCCCCGCTCGCCGGCCCCGGGACCGAGGTCGACGAGGTGATCGGCGCCACGCATGAGCATGGGCTCGTGTTCCACGACCACCAGCGTGTTGCCGCGCGCGGCCAGCTCCCCCAGGATCTCGACCAGCCGGTGCGTGTCGCGCGGGTGCAGACCGACGGTGGGCTCGTCCAGCACGTAGAGGGTGTCGGCGAGATTGGCCCCGAGCGCGTTGGCCAGCTCGATCCGCTGCGCTTCGCCGCCGGACAGGGTGCGCGTCATGCGGTCGAGCGTGAGGTAGCCGAGGTCCACGCGATCGAGAAAGCGCAGCCGCGACCGCAGCTCGACCAATACCGGCCCGGCGATCGCGCGCTCGCTCTCGGTGAACGCGAGGGCGTCGAGCCAGCGCGCGGCGCCGGACACGGTGAGGGCGCCGACCTCGGCGATGGTGAACCCGCCGAGCTGCACGCGGAGAGCTTCGGGGCGCAGGCGCGCGCCGCCGCACGCCTCGCAGGGCCGCGCGGTCTGATAGCGCTTGACGATGAACCGGTTGCCGGCCTTATAGGACTTGGCCTGAAGGCGCTCGAGGAACGGAATCGCCCCGCGGAAGCCCTCCCCTCCCTGCAGCAGCAGCCGGCGGTGCTCGGCGGAGAGCTTCCGCCACGGCACGTCGAGCGGCACGCCGCGCTCGCGCGCCAGCTTCTCGAGCCGCGGCCACGCCACCGAGCGCCAGGAGCGGGCCCAGGGATCGATCGCGCCTTCGCGCAGGGTCTTGGCGGGATCGGGCACGACCAGGTCGGGGCTCAGCGTCAGCACGTTGCCGAAGCCGCGGCAGGTGGGGCACACGCCGAGGGGGCTGTTGAAGGAGAATAGCGCTGGCTCCGGTCGCATCGCGGGGGCGCCGCAGTGCGCGCACTCCCAGCGCTCGCTTCTGGGCCGGGGCGGCCCATCGCCCAGCCGCAGCTCCAGCCGCCCCTCGCCGCGGCGAAAGGCCTGCTCGCAGGAATCGGCGAGGCGCTGGGTCTCCGCCCGCCGCCAGGTGAACCGATCGACGACGACCTGCAGCGAACGCGCGCCGCGGGGCAGCTTCGGCAGCGGCTCGAGCGCGACGACCGCCCCGCGGAGGAGGACCCGGGTGAAACCCGCGCGCAGCAGATGGCCCGCCTGCTCCTCCCAGCTCAGCCGCTCGGAAAGCCGGAGCGGAGCGAGCACCAGCAGCCCCTCGCCCTCGGGCCAGTCGGTCGACTCGCGGACGATGGACTGCGGGCTGTCGGCGATGACCGGGCGTCCGCAGCCGCCACAATGGACGGTGCCGAGGCGTGCAAACAGGAGCCGCAGGTAGTCGTGCACCTCGGTGGTCGTGCCCACGGTGGAGCGGGCACTACGCGCCGGCGAGACCTGCTGGATCGCCACCGCGGGCGTGAGGCCGCTGATCGCGTCAACGTCGGGGCGCGGCAGGCGGTCGAGAAACTGCTTCGCGTAGGTCGAGACCGACTCGACGTAGCGGCGCTGCCCCTCCGCGTAAAGGGTATCGAAGGCGAGCGAGGACTTGCCCGATCCCGAGACCCCGGTGACGACCGTGATCCGGCCGCGCGGGAAGTCGACGTCGATGTTCTTGAGATTGTGCTGGCGCGCGCCGCGGACGCGGATCGCCGGCGGCGCCTCGGGAGCGGGTTCGGACACTGGGGGCCTCGGATCGCGGAGCGGGTGCGGCCGGTCGGGGCGGCGACTATAGCACGCCCCGACGTGGCGATCCGGGCTGCCGAAGGCCGAGCGGGCCGGGTCCGCTCCGGTGCATGGCGGCGTTGCCGCGCGCGCCGCGCGCGCCGAGGCGGCCGCGAATCGCGCGGGCCACCGCGCCAGGAAAGCGCCGGCACCGCGACCGGGTCCGGGCGGCCGACCAACGCGGACGGCCCGCTCGTCCGTGAGCGGGCCGCCGCACCTTACTGGAGGGAATCGGCCAGCCTTAGCGCGAAGCCTCCAGTCCTGGAGCCGCAGGCGAGGGCGCGACCTGAGGGTCCGCCGACTCGCCCGATCGCAGCGGAGCGAGAACGCGGCGCCGGCCCGGGACGCCTACACGCGCGTTCGGTTCGACGTCACGGCGATCGAAACCGATGCGGCCAAGTCGCCGAGAAAAGGGGGACCGGTCGACAGTGTCTGACGACCAATCCCCCACGGACGTGCCAGGTCCAGACTGTTGTTACTTCTTCTTCTTCGCGGCCTTCTTCTTGGTGGCCTTCTTCTTGGCAGCCTTCCTCTTCGCCATGTCGGATCACCTCCTTGCGGATGTAACTCCCTGCGGCGGACGCGTACAGCGTCGCCGTGAAACCGATGGCAGCCGCCTGGAAACGCGGCCAGGACGGCTCAGCGCCCGGCACCCGAGTGTCGGGCGAGGCCTTATCCAACTGATTAGTGCACCTTGCATGCCACGACGGCCATGGACCGACGTCGCTTACGGCTATCCAGTTGTGGATGAAGGAGTTGGCGATCTGCTGGAGGGATGTGGACAGCGTGGGGAGATGGGGAAAACGCGGTGGACAAGCGTCGTAAGTGTCTATTTTCCTGGGGTATGGGCCGACACAAGATATGTAACTATCATTCCGACATGGAGTTGTGATGCGGTGTCCACTTCCTTGTAGGTGTCAAGAAACTTGACGACCGACCCCTTCCTCGACCCGCAGGCGACGCAGCTTCTCGATCAGCCCCTGGCGCGAGATCCCGAGGATGCGCGCAGCGCGGCTCTTGTTTCCGGCGGTGAGGCGGAGCACTTCCCCGATGTGCTCGGCCTCGATCTGCGCCAGCGTGGGAAGCGAGAGCGAGTCGTTGGCGGCGGCCGCCAGCGGTCCGCCCCGCCCGTGCAGCTCCGCCGGCAGGTGCTCGGCTTCGAGCCGCTCGCCTTCCTCGAGCAGCACGACGCGCTCGATCACGTTGCGCAGCTCGCGCACGTTGCCGGGCCAGCTGTAGATCTGGAACAACCGCTGGGCTTCGGGGGACAGGTCGTCGAAGCCCTTCTGGAACTTGCGCGCGAACTCCCGCACGAAATGGCGCGCCAGCAGCAGGATGTCGTCCGAGCGGTCGCGCAGCGGCGGCAGGAGGATGCTCACCACCTTGAGGCGGAAGTACAAGTCGCTGCGGAACCGCCCCGCCCGCACCTCCGCCTCGACGTCCTTGTTGGTCGCGGCCACGATCCGAATGTCCACACTGATGTCCTGGGCCCCGCCCACTCGCTTGAAGTTGCGATGGTCGATGAAGCGCAGCAGCTTGGCCTGGGTCCCGAGCGACATCTCCGCCACCTCGTCGAGGAACAGCGTGCCGCCGTCGCACAACTCGACCAGCCCCTTCTTGGTCTCGGAGGCGTCGGTGAAGGCACCGCGCTCGTGTCCGAACAGCTCGTTTTCCAGCAGGCCCTCGTGAAACGAAGAGCAGTTCACCTCCATGAGCGGCGCCTTGGCGCGATCGCTGCGATAGTGGATCGCCCGCGCGACCAGCTCCTTGCCGGTGCCGCTCTCGCCGGTGATCAGCACCGAGGTCGCCTGGCTGCGCACCACCTTGTCGATCAGCCCCCGCACCTCGCGCATCGGAACCGAGCGGCCGATGATCTCCTCGTCGGAGTAGTGGCGCCAGGCCTGGCGGCGGTAAAGGTCCAGCTCGCTCGCCTGCCGGAAGTTCCGGCCCGCGGACTCCACGGCCAGGACGATGTCCTCCATCTCGTACGGCTTGCGCAGGAAATCGCAGGCCCCGAGCTTCATCGCCTCGACCGCGGACTGCACGTCACCGAAAGCGGTGATCACGATCACCTGGAGCAGCGGGTCGATCTGCCGCACCTGGCGCAGCACCGAGAGTCCGTCGGTGTCCGGCAGGCGCATGTCGAGGATCATCACCTGGGGGCGCACGGTTCCGGCCCGCTCCAGCCCCTCGGCGCCGGTGCTCGCGGCTTCCACGGCGTAGCCACGGGCCCGCAACACCTTCGAGAGCGACTTGCGGATCAGCAACTCGTCATCGACCACGAGCACCGAGATCTTCACCGGTGGCTCACTCCTCGGGCTTGCCCGGCGGCTCGAGCGGCACCGGGAACGAAACACGCAGGGTGGCGCCGCCCCCGGAGTTGTTCTTCGCGGTGATGACGCCGCCCACCTCGCGCATGATCTGCACCGAGATCGGCAGCCCGAGCCCGGTGCCCATCGAGCGGGTGGTGAAGAAGGGGTCGAAGATCTTCTCCATCAGCTCCTTGGGGATGCCCACGCCGGTGTCGGTAAACGACACGTCCACCATCGAGCGCCGGGTGCGGTAGCGACGCACCCCCGTGGCGACGCGCAGTTCGCCGCCCTCCGGCATCGCCTGCACCGCGTTGAGACAGAGGTTGAGAAACACCTGCTGGGCCAGGTCGGGGTCGGCGAAGACCTGCGGGAGATCCTCGGCGTACTCCCGGGCCAGCTGGACCTCGGCGTCCCCGAGCTGGAGCTCGATCATCGCCAGGGTCTTTTCCAGCACCTGGTGGAGCTCGCAGAGTTGCGGCTGTGCGGCCGGAGGACGGGCGAACAGCAGCAGGCCGGTGATGATCTGCTCGATCCGGTCGAGCTCCTTGATGACGTCCTCGAGGTCCTCGCGCCGGGCATCGTTGGGCTTGAATTTGGAGCCGACGAACTGGACGGTGGTGCGAATTCCGGTCAGGGGGTTGCGAATCTCGTGAGCGACGTAGGCGGACAGCTCGCCGAGCGAGACCAGGCGGTCGATCTTCTTCTGGAACTCGCCGTCCTCGGTCTCGGAGATCGCCTCGGACAGCACCACCGAGCCGACGACGTCACCGTCGTCGTCCCGCATCTGGAGCGCTTCGGCCTTGAGCGTCAGCTCGCGCCCCTCGGCCTCGATGCGGAACTCGCGGGCCTCGCGCAGCGTGCCGCGCAACCAGCGCGCCTCGGCCCCGGGGAACACGCGGGACCCGGGCACCCCGACCAGGGCCCCCGGCTCGACGCCGAGCAGCTCCTCGATCCGGCGGTTGTTGTAGACCACGCGCCGCTCGCGATCCAACGCCACCACGCCCTGCTCCAGCGTGTCGAGCACCTGCGCCGAGAGCAGGGACGGGCGCGGCGCCGCCTCGCTTTCGGCCAGGCGGCTCGGAGCCTCGCTGCGGATGCTCATCGTCCCTCCGTGGTCGGTCCCGCTCCAGGTGGATGGAGAGTTAGCACACGTGCCCGGCCCCCGCAATCGCAGACCTCACGCGTGAACGGCGCTCGGCCGGCGGGAGCGGCCCGCCAGCCGCGGTTGTCCTCGTCCCGCACCACTGCTAGACTGCTCGGTGATCCTTTCACTCTCGGTGCCCGACGTCATCCATTACTTCTGGAGCGTTCCTCGATGCTTCGATTCCTCCGCGGCACCGGCAAGCGCACCAAGTCCATCTGGTGGGCCGTCGCCATCATCACCATCGTCACCTTCCTCGGCGGCTTCGTCTTCCTGTTCGGGGCGGGCTTCAACACGCAGATGCAGGCCCGAGCCACCGGCGCCGTCGGCACGGTCAACGGCGGGCGCATCCCGCGCGAGGCTTACTACAATGCCCTGGCCGAGCAGCGCGAGAACTACAAGCGCCAGTTCGGCGTGGAGCCCGCGGAGCGCGACGAGAAGATGGTCCAGCTGCAGACCTGGCGCTCGATCGTCAGCCAGCAGATGCTGGCCCAGCAGGCGAAGACGCTCGGGCTGCGCGCCCACGACCGCGAGGTGGTGCTCGCGCTCCAGACCTCTCCCCCGCAGTCGGTGACGGCGCTGCCGGTGTTCCAGACCGACGGCAAGTTCGATGTCGACAAGTACCGGCAGGCGCTCGGCAATCCGAGCGTCAACTGGGAGCCGATCGAGGTCCTGGTGCGCGAGCAGATTCCGGTGCGCAAGCTCCAGGAACGGCTGCTGGCCTCGGTCAAGCTGTCCGAGCCCGAGCTGTGGCGGGCATTCCTCGACCGCAACGAGCAGGTGAGCGGCACGTTGGTGCAGGTCACCCCGAGCTTCGAGGGCGCCGCACCCGAGGTCGCACCCGCCGAGCTCCAGCGGCTCTACGAGAAGTACAAGGGCCGCTTCAGCACCGGCGCGCGCACCCAGCTCGAGGTGCTGCTGGTTCCCAGGCGCTACGGCAACGAGGAGACCGCGGCGGCGCGCGAGCTGGCCGCGGGCCTGGTCAAGCGTGCCCGCGAGGGTGAGGACTTCGGCACCCTCGCCCGGGACTACTCGGAGGGCCCGGGCGCCGAGAACGGCGGCGTCGTGGACCGCGTCTTCACCCTGCAGGACTTCGGTCCGAAGCTGTCGCCGATGATCACGGCGATGAAGCCCGGCGACATCAGCGACCCGCAGCAGGACGGCGGGCGCACTCTCATCTTCAAGCTGCTCTCGCGCGCCACCGACCCGGCAAGCTCCCAGCCCGGTTTCAAGATCGCGCAGATCGTGATCAAGGTGCGGCCCAACGAGGACACCGCGCGCTCCCAGTTCGACGAGCTGCAGAAGATGCGCGACCGCGCCGCGAGCGTCGGCCTGGCCAAGGTGGCGACCGAAAAGGGCCTGACCACTCAGACCACGCCGTTCTACGACGCCAACAACCCGCCCCCGTCGCTCTATACCGTGCCGGAGGCGGCGGACTGGGGCCTCTACGCCAAGGCCGGGGCGGTGAGCCCGGTGTTCCCGGGCATCGACGAATACGCCATCGTCCGTGTCGCGGCCCAGCGGCCGGCCGGGCCGGCGCCCTTCGACGACGTGGCGGCGCAGCTGCGGCAGCTCGCGGAAATGAACGCCCGGGTCGAGTCGGCCAAGCCGCGGGCCGATGAGATCGCGACGGCGCTCGCCAACGGCACTCCATTGGAGAAAGCCGCGAGCGCCGGGGGCGCGACGACCTTCAGCGTCACGGACATGTCGCGCGTCCAGCCCGACCCGCGGCTGGTGCCGGTGCCGGAGGTGGTCGCCGCCTTGTTCACCAACCCGCCCGGCAAGGCCGAGGGACCGATCCGCGGGGTGAACGGGTGGTTCTTCGTGCGCGTGACCAACCGCACGACGCCCGATTCGACGGCCTTCGAGAAGCTCAAGGGCCAGCTCACGACCGAGATCCTGCAGCGCCGCCAGCAGTCGTTCTTCGTCGGTCTGCTCGAGCAGTTGCGCCGCGAAGCGAAGGTCAAGGACCTGCGCCTCGAGGGCGTGATCTACTAGGCTCCGTTCGCAAACGCCCGATGGCCGCGTTTGCGGAGTCGGCTCCTCGCTCCAACGTGGCCTAGGGCCACGATTCCGCTCGTCACTCGACCGCGACGCCTTGCCCTCGGGCGTTTGCGAACGGAGCCGGGTGCGTCATCCGACCACCCGAGCGCCGCGTTGCGCGGTCGGCTACTGGATCGGCTTGTCGTCCGGCCCGTGCTTCTCCCCCGGCGCATCGTCGCGATTCAGCTCGTCGCCAATCTCGCGCTGCGCCTTGCGGAACTCGCGCATCGCCTGCCCCAGGCCCTTCGCCATCTTGGGAATCTGACTCGGCCCGAAGATCAGCAGCACGATGAGGAACAGTACCGCCAGCTCCGTCGCACCTAGTCCGAACACGCTCTCCTCCTCCTGTCGGACGGCGCCGCGCCTCGCGGCACCGTTCCGAACCTGTGGTCGTTCACCGCTGCGCCGGTCGTGCCGCGGTCCCGCGGAACCCTCCGTCGCGCGCGTCCTCGATCGCGCCGGCTGCGTTCAGTCGAGCCGCAGCCGGCTCCGGTCGCTGCCCAACACGACCGTCACCTCGGCGAGATCCGAGCTCCATGACTGCCGGATCACCGGTGGATCGCCCAGGAAGTGCGCCACCTCCAGGGCGGTTTCGGCATTATCGCTCCGCGCCACCACCAGGGTGGGGAAATAGTCGAATCGGTCCGCATTGCTCACCTCGACGACGTGGAATCCCCCCTCCCGCAGGAACGCGGCCACCTTCGACGCCACGCCGCCCTCGCCCGAGCCGTTGAGCACCTGTACCCGGACCACCCGCTGCTCCCGACCGTGGGTGCGCGGGCCGCGCCGCGCTCCGAACTGGGCCCAGGCCCAGGAGATGAGCAATGCCATCACCATCAGAGCCAGCGTCCAGCGGAGGACACGCGCCACCATGCTACACCCTCCGCACGCGCCGAGCGCCCGTGCGCGCCCGCCCGGCAGCAGGCCCCGTCAGCCCCCGGACGGCGCCTCGCAACCGGGTCCAGGTCTGCCCCAGTGCTTCCGGCAGCACCCGGGTCCGGGCGACGGTCGACATGAAATTCGTGTCCCCGTTCCAGCGCGGGACGACGTGGACGTGCAGGTGTCCCTCGACCCCCGCGCCGGCGACCCGTCCGATGTTGACCCCGAGGTTGAGGCCGTGAGGGCGGTACTCCGCCGCGAGCGCGCGTTCCGCGATCGCGGTGAGATCGAGCAGGTCGGCGCGCTCGTCCGCGCTCAGCGCATGAAAGCTCCCGACGTGCCGCGCGACCGCCACCATCAGGTGCCCCGGGGTGTAGGGGTAGCGGTTGAGCATCAACAGCGCGTGCTCGCGACGCGCCAGCACCAGGTCCCGGCGATCGGAGCGGGCCCGCCGCACTCGGCAGAGCAGGCAGCCCCGCGCGCGCCCGCCAGTCCGGATGTAGGGCATCCGCCATGGCGCCCACAGCTGGGCGAGACCCGCGCGCGCCATGCTAGTGCTCCGTACCGGAAGTCATGCACCCGCCGCGCGGGTGCTCACGGTCGCCCGCTGCGTTGCTCCTCCTCGACGTATCCTCAGACACGACGTCGTCGTCGCGCCTTGCGGGCGACCGCGATGCCTCCGCGGGGACGCGCACACGACTTCCGGTGCGGAACACTAGTGCTCCGTACCGCGCGGCGCGCCGGAGCGCAGCTCGTGGTAGAAGCGTTCGGCCTCCGCGAGCTGCTCGACGGTGTTGATTCCGAGCAGCTCGCGGAAGTCCGCCGCGCAGACCACCGCCGTGCGGTGCCCGCGGCCCCGGAGCAGGGCGACGGTGTCGGTCAGGTAGTATTCGCGCTGGGCATTCCGGGCGCCGAGCGTGGGCAGCGCGTCGGCGAGCACCCCGTAGCGGAACGCGTAGATCCCGGAGTTGACCTCGTCGATGCCGCGCTGGGTGGCGCTGGCGTCCCGTTCCTCGACGATCGCCTCGATATCGCCCTGCGCATCGCGCACGACGCGGCCATAGCCGCCTGGATCCGGCAGCCTCATCGACAGCACGGTGACCCCCGCCCCCGAGTCGCGGTGTTCGAGGAGGAGCTCGTGGAGGGTCTCGGCCCGCAGCAGCGGCGTGTCACCGCACACCACGAGCAGCGTGCCCTGAAATCCATCGAGCGCGGGAGCGGCCATCCGCACCGCGTGCCCGGTGCCGCACTGCTCGGCCTGCACGACCCACTCCACCCCGGCCTCGGCGAAGGCCGAGCGCACCCGATCGCGCTGATGCCCGACGACCACCAGCACCCGCCCCACGCCGAGCGTGTCGAGGGTCGAGAGCACGTGCCCGAGCAGCGGGATGCCTGCCATCGGGTGCAGCACCTTTGGCAGGTCGCTTCGCATGCGCGTCCCCTGGCCGGCCGCCAGCACCAGCGCCGCGCAGTCGGGGTGGCGCATCCGGGTCACGGCGGCCCCCATTCTAAGTTGTCGATGAGGCGGGTCTTCCCCACCCGAGCCGCGACCGCGACGAGCACGCGGCTCTGGACCCGCCGCACCGGCTGGAACGTGTGGGCGTCGACCACTGAAACGTAGTCGGGCACGAGGTCCGGGTACTCGCGCCATACCCGGCGCACGACGCCGATGATCCGGGCGGCGGAGCGCTCGCCGTCGCGCAGCGCCCGCAACGCCGAGGCGAGACCGCGCGACAGCCCGACCGCCTGGGCGCGCTGCGCGAGATCGAGGTAGAGATTGCGCGACGAGCAGGCGAGTCCGCCGGGCTCGCGCACCGTGGCGCCGCGGCGCACGGTCACGGGCAGGTGGAGGTCGCGGCACATCTGCTCGACCAGCCGCGCCTGCTGGGCGTCCTTCTGACCCATCCACAGGAGGTGCGGCTCGACGACGTGGAGCAGCTTGAGCACCACGGTCGCCACACCCTCGAAGTGCCCAGGGCGCGAGCCACCCTCGAGCACGTCGCCCAGCCCGGTCACGCGCACGCGGGTGCACTCCCCCGGCGGATAGAGGTCCTGCGCCCGCGGCTCCCACAGCAGATCGACGCCGGCTCCAGCGAGCAGCGCGTGGTCGCGCGCGCGCGGGCGCGGGTAACGCTTGTAGTCCTCCTGAGGGCCGAACTGGAGCGGGTTCACGAAGATGCTCGCCACGACGCGCTCGGCGCTCGCGCGCGCGCGGCGAACGAGACCGAGGTGGCCCTCGTGGATCGCTCCCATCGTCGGGACGAACGCCACGCGGTGCCCGAGCCGCTTCCATCCGCCGACGACTCTCCGGACGATCGCGATCTCGCGCTCGCGGCGCATGCGGTGCCGGGGCCAGGAGGCCTCGCGTCCGGCGTCGGGCGCGGGACGGGCGGTCAATACGACTCCGCATCGCCGGGGAAGCGGCGGGCCTTGACGTCGGCCACGTAGCGCTCGAAGGCGCCGCGCACCATGTCCCCCAGCTCGGCGTAGCGGCGCACGAACTTCGCGGTGCGCCCGTGGTAGAGCCCGAGCAGGTCGTTGCTCACGAGCACCTGGCCGTCGCAGCCCACGCCGGCGCCGATCCCGATCGTGGGCACGTGCAGCGCCCGGGACACCTCGCTGCCGAGTCGCGCCGGGATGCTCTCGAGCACGATGCTGAAGCAGCCGCACTCCTCCAGCAGCTTCGCCTCCTTGAGCAGCCGCTCCTGGTCGGCCTCGCCCCGGGCCTGCACCCGGTAGCCGCCCATCGCGAGCACCGACTGGGGCGTGAGCCCGAGGTGACCCATCACCGGGATGCCGATCTCGACCATGCGACGCACCGCCGCCGCCACGCGTTCGCCGCCCTCGAGCTTGACCGCGTCCGCGCCGCCCTCCTGGATCAGCCGGCCGGCGTTTTCGACCGCCTGCTCGACGCTCACCTGGTAGGACATGAAGGGCATGTCGGCCACGACCAGCGCCGAGGTGCGTGCCCGGGTGACGGCACGGGTGTGGTGGAGGATGTCCGCCATCGACACCGGCAGCGTGCTGTCGTAGCCGAGCAGGACCGTGCCGACGCTGTCGCCCACCAGCAGGATCTCCGCCCCGGCCTGGTCGGCCAGCCGCGCGGTCGGGAAGTCGTACGCGGTGACCACCGCGACCGGCTCCCCACGGCGCTTCATCTCCACGATCATCGGCGCCGTCAGCTTGGCCCGCGGCGTCCGGCCGGCCCCCACTGCGGAATCGCTGCTCATGACGTCTGCCCCCGTTCGATGGGCGCGTAGTACACGGTGCCCTGCCGATGCGAGACGATGCGGGTGAGGAGGTCCTCGAAGTCCTCCGCGTTCTTCACGAAATCAATGGCGTTGGTGTTGACGACCAGCAGCGGCGCGTGGGTGTAGTGGAAGAAGAAGTGGTTGTAGGCCTCGTTCAGCTCGCGGATATAGTCGCGCGCCATGTCGCGCTCGTAGGGTCGCCCGCGGCGGGTGATGCGCTCCATCAGGGTGTCGGGGCTGGCCTGAAGGTAGACCACGACGTCGGGCTTCATCACGTCCAGCTCGAGCCAACCGACCAGTCGATCGTAGAGCGCCAGCTCGCGCTCGGACAGGTTGAGGTTGGCGAAGATGCGGTCCTTCTGGAACAGGTAGTCGGAGACCATGCGCTCGCTGAACAATTCCAGCTGACGCAGCGAGCGCTGCTGCTGGTAGCGGCTGAACAGGAAGTGCATCTGGGTCTGGAACGCATAGCGCGCACGGTCGCGGTAGAAATCCTTGAGGAACGGATTCTCCTCGACCTCCTCGAGCACGAGCCGGGCTTGGAACCGCTCGGCCAGCATGCGCGCCAGGCTGGTCTTCCCGACACCGATCACTCCCTCGACGACGACGTAGCGGTTTTCCGCCATCCTAATTCCAGAGGCGGTTTCCGCACTTCGTCGGCGGTCGGGTCTTGAGGCTCGACAGCAGACTGACGAGGGTTTCCCCGGTCACCGGGTGGGTGAGCAGGGGGTCGAGCTCCACCAGCGGCACGAGCACGAACGAGCGCCGGGCGAGCTCGGGGTGCGGCACGCGCAGGTCGGGCTCTTCCACCACCAGGTTGCCGTAGATCAGCAGATCGAGGTCGATGGTGCGCGGACCCCAGCGCTGGGCGCGCACGCGCCCCAGGCGCTTCTCGACCAGTTGCAGGTTCCACAACAGTTGCCGGGCGGTGAGCTCGGTGTCGATCTGCGCCACGGCGTTGAGGAAGTTGGGCTGCTCGGCGTCCCCCACCGCCTCGGTGTCGTAGAGCGACGAGGCGCGCACCAGGCGGGTCGAGGGCAGTCGCGCGAGGTCGTCGAGCGCCATCCGGATCATGGCTTCCCGGTCGCCGAGATTCGAGCCCAGGCCGATGAACGCCTTCATGCGCGCTTCTCCCGCACGACCTCGATGATCGCGCGGCCCCCGGTGGTCCAGCCCAGGTTCTGCTTCGAGATCCGCACCCTCACGCGCCGCACCGCGAACCGCTCGATGATCGCCTCCGCGGTCGCCGCCGCGAGCGCTTCGAGCAGGTGGAAGCTCTTGCTCTCCACGACCTCGCGCACGGTCTGGTAGAGGCGGTCGTAGTCCACCGCGTCACCGAGCCGGTCGCTGCGCTCCGCGCGATCGTCCACCGGGTCCAGCTCGAGGTCCACCTCGAGCCGCTGGCCGGCCTCTTTTTCATAGGGGCGGGCGCCGTGGTGCCCGAACACCGACAGACCCTCGAGACGAACGACCGCCACGTGCCGACCTCCGATGGGCGAAAGGCGGGCGACCCGGTCGGGCCGACCGCCTAACCCGCAGCGAGTTTAGGAGCGCGCCCGGTGGTGGTCAAGTGCACCCGCCCGGTCACTGCGGCCACAGAAACGCGCGTCGCCGCGGCGCCCCGCCCGCGGTCTCCATCACCACCCTCAGCGTCTCGGCGCTGTGGGCCTCGAAGCGCACCGTGACCGAGTCAGCCGGCCGCGGGAAGACGTCGAATACCCGCAGGACGCGGGCGAGCTCGGCGTCCACCTCGAACACGCCGATCAGCGTGCGCCCCGCGGTGTCGCCGGCCGCCGGCGCCTCCCAGCTGCTGGCGAGCACGGCGAAGCCCGATCCCGGCGGCGCGGACGGGCGGGCGAGGATCTCCATCAGCTCCACGTCCCGCACCCGCGGATGTCCGTTCTGGAAGGCGCCGAGCATCGCGGCGTCGAGCGCGTCCGGCTCGCGCGGCACGCGCTCCTCGGCCGCACGGCCGGGCGTCGCCGCGGGCGGCGGCGATTCGCGCCGCGGCTGGCAGGCGCCGGGAACCAGAACGACGAGCGCGAGGACCAGCGCGCCCCACGCGGAGCGCCCCCGCGAGGTGCGCCTCTCGAGGCGCGGGCGACTGTCTCGAACCAAGGCCATGTGGCTCCCGCAATGGCGGAGGCGGCGCGGGCGCGGGGATCGCGGACGCCGCGCCGGCACTGTAGGAAGGCGCCCGCGCATGGTCAAGCGCGCAGTCGGCGGGCGGGCGGGGCGGCCGCGGGCGCCCCGCGCAGCGCGCGGATCACCCACATGCCCGCGAGCGCGATCCACAGCGCCAGCGCGAGGCGCGTCACCGCCACGCCGAGCGGCCAGCCTTCGGCAACGTAGCGCATTTCCAGCCGGTGACGTCCGGCCGGCACGGCGACGCCGCGCAGCGCCAGGTCCACGCGATGGATCGCCACGCGCTCGCCGTCCACCGTCGCGTGCCAGCCGGGGAAGAACGCATCCGCCACCACCACGAACGCCCGATCCGCCGCCTCGGTCTCGAGTACCAGGCGATCGGGGGCGTCCTCGACCCAGCGCAGGCGGCACGCCGCCGAGCCCGGGTAGACGCCCGACGCCGCGGGATCGTCGGTGATCGCCACCTGCTCGGGCGCGAACGCGGCCGAGCGCATCGCGCGCGCCGCGTCTCCGTCCTCCAGCGCGAGGACCTGCGCCGCCGGGTAGGCCCGCGGCAGCGCTCCCCGCACGCGCCACACCGGCCACTCGCGCCCGCCGCGCACGACGGCCTCGTACAGGGTGGTGTCCATCGCGCCGGCGCCGGCGCCGATGTGGTGGACCGCGAACGCGCGGATCAGCGCCGCGCGGCGCGGCAGTCCCGTATGGAGCAGCTCCGCCATCGGGCGCGGCGGGCTGCCATGGTTGCCGGCGAGAGCCCGCACCCGCCACGTCACCCAGTCGTTCGAAAACAGCTCGCTCCCGCGCAGGGCCATCACCCGGCCGAGCGTGTCGTCCGCCCCGGCGCGGGCGAGCGGCGAGGGCCGCGGGACGAGGCGCGAGGGCGGACCCGCGGCCTGGTGGAGGTAGGGCACGCCGACGAGTCCCAGGTCCAGGGCGATCGCGGCCACGAGCATTCCGGCCGCGACGCGGCGTCGCGCACGCGAGGCGAGAACCAGCGCCGCCGCCACCCCGGCGGCGATCACCGCGCGCAGCACGAGGTCGGCGCCCGCCGCCCGGGCGGCGGCGAGCGCGACGTCGGCGGCCATGCTGGGCCGCGCCTGCCGCGCGAGCGCCGCGTAGGCTCCCGCCAGCGGGCCGAGCGCCAGCGCCGCCCCGAGCGCGAGCAACGCGCCGGCGACGAGCACCAATGCCGCCCCGCGGCGGCCGCGCGCCGGCTCGAGTGGCGCGGCCAGCGCGCGTTCGACGCCGAGTGCCGCGAGCAGCGCCAACGCCAGCTGGGCGACGTAGAGCGACATGACCGCGACGCGGAATGTGGACCAGAAGGGGATCGCGCGCTGCAGGAGCGCATAGGCGGGTCCGAGTCGCGACCCGAGGGCGAGCAGGACCGCCACGCCGGCGGCCAGCGCCCAGAAGCGGGCCGCCGCGCGCCCGGCCGCGCCACGGCGCGGCCACCCCAGCAACGCCAGCGCGATCGCGGCGAGACCGAGGAACTGCGGGTACTCGGTCTCGACCAGGCCTCCCCAGTAGCGGGGGCCCCCGCCGCCCACCGCCTTCGGCCACGCCAGCGTCGCGAGATCGCGCAGCGCCAGGCTGTACCGCGCGACCTCCTCCAGGCCCACGCCCCCGGCGCCACCCCGACTGGACGCGCGCCCGTAGAGCAGGGCGGGCCACCACACCGCCATCGCCATCGCCCCGCCGAGCAGCATCCCGCCCGCGACGGCCAGCAACCGCGCCGGTCGGCGGTAGCGGCGTTCGCGCTCGAGCGCGAACGCCAGGGCGAGCATCGTCGAGTACACCGTGATCTGCGGATGCCCGGCCAGGAGCTGGAGCCCGAGTGCCAGCGCCAGCGCCAGGCCGGGGCCCGCCGCGGCCCGGAGCGCCGGCGCCGCCACCATCGCGTGCACCGCCAGCAGCACCGCCGGCATCAGCGAGGCGGCCACCACCTGCGCGTCGTGCCCGTAGGCGAACGGCGCCAACACATTCGGCATGAGGCCCCACGCCAGCCCCGCGGCCGTCATCCCGGCCGGCCCCGCGCGCCACAGCCCGCGCGCCAGCCACGCCACGCACAGCATACCCGCGAGGTGGGCGAACAGGGGCAGCGCCAGCGGCGGCCATCCGGGCAGACCGGTCAGCGCATCGAGCGCGTCCAGGGCCGCGTCGGGCAGGTACTGCGGGCGCGCGTCGGCGAGGCTCACCGCGGAGGGGAGGCCGCAGAAGACGTAGGGGTTCCACAGCGCCCGCTCGTGGGTCGCGCGCCAGTGCGCCCGAGAGAACTCGGCGAACGGGCGGTACGCGCCGGCGTCGCCGAGGACGAAGACCCCTCCGCCGACCAGTTGCGGCGCGAACAGCAGCGCCCACGCCAGCGCCAGCGCCGCCAGCGCGGCACGCTCCCCGGCCCCCGCCCGCCACGCGGGCGGGGGCGCCTGCCACGGCGTTCGCATCGGCGCGCGGCGCTTCTGGCGACCTCTCTTCACGGCGCTCGCCAGCCTACACCGGTACGCCGAACTCCCTCAGCACCTGATTGAGCGAGGTCTTGAGATCGGTGGAGGCGCTGCGCCGGCCGATGATGAGCGCGCACGGCGTGCCGAACTCGCCGGCCGGGAAGCGCCGCGGCTGGGTGCCCGGGATCACCACCGCGCGCGGGGGCACGCGCCCGCGCGTCGTGAGCGGCTCGGAACCGGTGACGTCCACGATCGGGGTGGAGGCGGTGAGCACCACGCCCGCGCCGAGCACCGCGCCCTGCTCGACCAACACCCCTTCGACGACGATCGCGCGCGAGCCGACGAAGCAGTCGTCCTCGACGATCACCGGCCGGCTCTGCGGCGGCTCGAGCACGCCGCCGATCCCCACGCCGCCCGAGAGGTGCACGCCCCTGCCGATCTGGGCGCAGGAGCCCACCGTCGCCCAGGTGTCCACCAGCGTGCCCGCGCCCACCCGCGCGCCGACGTTGACGTAGCCCGGCATCAGGATCACGCCGGGCTCGAGGAAGCTGCCGTAGCGCGCGACCCCCGGCGGCACGACGCGCACCCCGGCGCCCGCCAGGCCGCGCTTGAGCGGGATCTTGTCGTGGAACTCGAACGGCCCCACCTCCATGGTCTGCGAGACCCGCAGGCGGAAGAACAGCGACAGCGCCTGCTGCAGCCAGCCGTGCGTGACCCATTCGCCGTCTCGCTTCTCGGCCACCCTCAGGTCGCCGGCATCGAGGGCGGCCACCGCGCCTTCCACCGCGCCGCGCACGGCGGCGTCCTCGAGCGGAAGCCGCTCTTCCCAGGCCTCCCCCACCGTGCGCGCCCAGCGCTCGAGCGGATATTCGCCGCGGCGCTCAGACACCGGTCAGGGTCTCCAGCCGCGCGATCGCCTCGCGGCAGTCCTCGATCGTGGGGACCAGCGCCCAGCGCACGAAACCCTCGCCCCCGGGTCCGAGGAACGAGCCCGGCATCGCCACCAGCGCCCGGCTCAGCAGCTCCTCGACGAACGCCACGTCGTCGCCGCCGGGGGCGCGCAGCCAGAGATAGAAAGAGGCCTCGCTCGCCTCGACGCCCCACCCGCGCTTCGCCAGGTAGTCGAGGAACAGCCGGCGCTTGAGCGCGTAGCGCGCGCGCTGATCGCCGGGGTGGGCGTCGTCGTTCCAGGCCGCGATCGCCGCGCGCTGGACGAAGTCCGGCGTGGCGACGCCGACGCTGGGACGGAAGCGCCGCAGTGCCGCGATCAGGCGCTCGTCGCCGGACATGATGCCGGAGCGGAACCCGGTCATCGCCGAGCGCTTGCTCAGGCTGTGGAGCGCGATGACGTTCTCGGTCCCGCACTCGAGCGCCGATCGCGGCGGCTCGTCGAAGTAGATGTCGGCGTACGCTTCGTCCGAGGCGACCCAGAACCCGTGGCGCCGCGCCCGCTCGACCACCCGCCGCAGGCCCTCGATCCCGATCACCGACCCGGTGGGATTGTGCGGCGAGTTGAGCCACAGCAGCGCGGTGCGCGCCCACACCTCGTCGGGCACGCGGTCGGGGTCGAAGCGCCAGCCGTCCTCCGGGCGCAGCGGAGCGAGATGCACCCGGGCGCCGGCGAAGCGCGCCCCCGGCTCGTAGACCGGGTAGGCCGGCGAGGGGATGACCACGGTGTCGCGGCGCTCTCCCGGCGCGTGGCCGACCACCGCCAGCGCCATGAGGAACACCGCCTCCTTGGTGCCGTTGGCGGGCAGCAGCTGGCGCTCGGGGTCGATCGTGACCCCGAAGCGGCGCCGCAGCCAGCGCGCGGCCGCGGAGCGCAGCTCGGGCTGGCCGGCGACCGCGGGGTAGCTCGACATCGCGGGCACGCCGGCCACCAGGGCCTCGCGGATGAACACCGGCGTTTCCTCGCGTGGATCCCCGATGCCGAAGTTGATCAGGCGCACCCCCGGAGGGGCGAGCGCCTCGCGCCTGCGGTCGAGACGGGCGAACGGGTATTCGGAGGGCCCGGTGAGCAGCGGGTGGAGCGGTCCGCCCGCGGTCGAGGCCGGCGCACGCCCGCCCGCGTTCACGCGCGCTCCGCGCCCAGGAAATCGGCGAGCCGCGCGTAGGCCGCGGCGAGATTGTCGATCGGACAATACTCGTCGGCCTGGTGGGCCTTCTCCGCCAGCCCGGGGCCGAAGTTGAATGCCGCGACGCCGGCCCCGGTGAAGCGCGCGACGTCGGTCCAGCCCTGCTTGCCCGCCACCGCGGCCTGCGCGCGCGCGATGAACTCCCGCACCTCGGGCGCGTCGGCGCAGACCTGCCCGGGAGGCGCGCGGTCCACCACCGTGCACTCGTAGTCCTTCGGCACCAGCGCGCGCAGCCGGCGCTCGGCGTCGGCCAGGGTGCGATCGGGGGGGAAGCGGTAGTTGAGGTTGACGCGCAGCTCGTCCGGCACCACGTTGCGCGCGCGCCCGGCGTGGAGCGTGGTGACCTGGAGGGTCTCGCGGAACTCCACCCCGTGCACGCTGACCGGCGTCACCGGGAACCGCGTCACCGACTGGAGCCACCCCGCGGCGCGCTCGACGGCGTTGACGCCGAGCCAGGGCCGCGCGCTGTGGGCGCTCTTGCCGCGAACCACGACCTCGGCGTTCATGGCACCGCTACACCCCAGCTCGACGCGCAGATCGGTGGGCTCGAGCAGGATCGCCAGCCGTGCCTGCTTGAGCCACGGCATCTCCTCCAACAGGCGGGCGAGCCCGTTGCGGTCGGCCGGGCCCTCCTCGGCGTCGTAGAACACCGCGGCGAGATCGAAGCGCAGGCGATCGGGATCGAGCGATTCGATCAGCGCCAGCGTCACCGCATCGCCCGCCTTCATGTCGCTCGAGCCCAGCCCGTAGAGGCGGCCGTCCTCGCGCCGCGCGTGGGAATTGCCGTTGGCGGGCACGGTATCGAGGTGGCCGGCGAGGATCACCAGCGGCCGGTCCCGGCGCGGCGCGCGCCAGACCACCGCCTGCCCGGAGCGCAGGCACTCGCCGCGACCGTGGCCGGAGAGCCGCGCCAGCACCCAGTCGGCGATCGCGGCCTCGCGGCCGGTTTCGCTCGGGATGTTGACCATGGTCTCGAGCAACTCGGCGAGAGTCTCGGAGGTCATCGTCCTCAACGCCCTGCGCTTCACGGGAAGCGTGAAATCCAGGCCGCAGGCTAGCACCCACAGGCCCCTTGCGCCACCGCCGCGCCGCCGTTAGCGTGACGGCATGGACCGCACTGCACGGGAGAAGGCGGCGGGCTCGACGACCGGCACCACCCTCGTGCGCCTCGAGGGGGCCGAGACGCTCGACCTGCTTCACCGGATCTCCACCCAGGACATGAGCGACCTCGCGCCGGGCATGGCGCGGGCCACGCTGTTCTGCGATTTCCGCGGGCGATTGCTCCACCGCGCGATCGCCGCGCGCACCGCCGACGGCGCCGTGTGGCTCCTGCGCGACGATGCCGGCACGGCCGAGCTGATCGCCTACCTCGAGCGCTTCATCTTTCGCGAGTCGGTGCGGGTCGCCGACCGCGGCGAGCGGGGCGCGGTGGTCGGGGTCGCCGGCGGCGTGGGCCTCGAGCCCGGCACGGTGCGCGAGCGCGACGGCGTGATCGAGGCGGTGCAGGTGGATGCGGAGTTCGGGATGGAGGTCGTGGCGGTGACCTCGCCGACCACCCCCGCTCGCACCGCGCCCCCGGCGGAGGCGCAGGCGCCCGCGCCGACCGCTGCAGCCGTGCTCGACCCGGCGCAGGAGGTGGCCGAGGTCGCGCGCATCCGCGCGGGCCGGCCGCGCCACGATCACGAGATCGCCGAGGCGTTCAACCCGTTCGAGGTCAACCTCGCCCACGAGGTCCACCTCGACAAGGGCTGCTTCACCGGGCAGGAGGCGCTCCAGCGCCTCGTCACCTACCACAGCGTGCGGCGGCGTCTGGTGCGGCTCTCGGGGCGCGGCACGCCGCCCGCGGCACCCGCCGACGCGTGCGCTGGAGATGCGGTCGTGGGGCGGCTCACCAGCGTGGCGCGCGAGGGCGACGGATGGATCGGTCTCGCCGTGGTGCGCAACGAGGCGTGCGATTCGGGCGAGGCCCTCACGATCGAAGGGCGTGAGCCCGTGCGTGAGGCGGTGCCGTTCGAGCGCACGAGACCTCTCGGGCGGCCCTGAACGATCGGGAGGATCACCGGCCGCCGGGGCGGAGCTACTTCTCCGGTCTGAGCCAGAACCCCAGAATCGTTCCGATCACGCCGAACGCCCACTTCTGGTTCTCGCTGTCGTACTGCCTCGAGAGAATGACGTAGAGCGAGCTGCAGAGGACCAACACCGACACCACGATCATCATGATGGTCCTCGCCTGAAGTGCGGTCGGAGCGGTGGTCGCATCCGGAGCACCGCCGCCCACGGTGACTCGCGTCTCTCTTCCCTTGAGGATGCGGTACGAGATGACTCCCACGGCGGCGACGCCCGCCGTCCCACCCATCACGATCCACTCGGCTAGAGCCATGATTCCCCCCTGGGCTTCCTGCTACTCGGCGACGTGACGCCGAGCTCACCTTGGACGGCTTGGTCTTCGCGGGTGTCGCCCGCGCGTCGGCCGCGCGGCGATCGCGGCCGGGCGCCGGCCACGGAGACTTCAGGACGGGATCTCGACGTCGAGCTCCGCCAGAAGGACCCCGGAGATGCCGATGCGAAGTTCCACGTTCGTGAACATGGGCGGACCTCCCGCGAAATGGTCTGGAGGATCGGTGATCGCATCACGCCCGGATGCAGCCTAGCACGCCGGGCGGCGGTGGTGACGGCGGGGCTTCCCATTGACCCTGCGCCCCCACCGGGCCTAAGGTCCGGCTCGAATCCCCCCCGTCTCCGGAGGTTCTGCCATGAGGCCGCTCTGGGTTCCCTCTCGCCGCGTAGCGTTCTTTTTTCTCCTCCCGGCGTTCGCAATGTTGGTCGCCGGGCGCCCGTCCTTCGCGAACCCCACTCCTCCGGCCGCGGCGACCGCCGCCCGCGCCGAGGCCACGCCGCGTGCTCCCCGCCCAGCGACCGACGGGCTCCTCGCCGCCGACGACGAAGAAAAGGAGCGCATCTCGAAACCTAAGAAGGAGGAGCCACGACACAAGCCCGAGCAGGAGAAACCGCGTTCGGAGCACCGTGGACACCAGGACGAGGACGATTCCTCCGACTGCTTCGGCAGTTGCCTGGGGAGCTTCTTCGGGTCCCTGTTCAGCAGCACCACGCCGCCGCCGCCGCCGGCGCCGGTGAGCGCCCTGCGCGAAGAGGCCATGACCTGGGTCGTGGGCGAACGCGCGTGGCTGCGGGCGACCGCTCCATTCGAGAGCGTGGCCTTGTGGGAGCAGCCGGAAGCGGACGAGGAGGAAGGGACCGAAGCGGGTCGCCTGCCCCACGGCGCGGCGGTGGTCGTGGCCGAAACCTACGCCACGGCCGGCGGCATGTGGCTGCGCGTGCGGCCGATGGACGGCGTCGAGCCGGTGGGTTGGATCCCGGCCGGGTCGGCTTCGACGGCGCCTCCCCCGCCGCCGATGCGCCCGAAGCCACCGCGCCGGCCGCCGACGTGGGGCGTGCAGGTGGCTCTCGGCGGGGGCGGCGGCGGGCCATCAGAGCTGAACGTCGAGTACCGTGAGGGGACGTTTCGTGTGGAGGCGCAGTACCTGCGCTTCCTGCCCAAGCAGTGGCAGTCGGGCGCCGGGGTGGGCTTTCGCCACTCCGCCGGCAATCCCCAGGTGCTCTACCTGACCCCGACGACCATCGACGAGCCGTCCGATTCGCGGCTGTGGATGCTCGACATCGGCGCGCGCGGCGGGCAGCGCTACGGTGACCGCTCCGGGTTCCGCTTCGGCTGGCTGCTCGGGCCGGCGCTCTACTACGTCCACGAGAATGCCAACGTGAAGACGTTCGACCGCTCGACGATGGCACTGATCGGCACAGGCGTGGAGCGGCTCGGCCGCTGGGCGGGCGGCGGCGACGTGCGCTTCGGCTTCGGCTGGATGGCCGGAGAGGAGGGTGTGGAGGTGAGCCTGGTCGCCGACGCCTACATGATGGGTTGGAAGGGCCACAAGAACCGATCCCTGAGCAGCGACTTCGTCCGCGTTCCGATCCATGGCTTCGACGTCGCGGTCGCCGTCACCTTCCCGGCGCCTTGAGCGGAGGCGCGCCCGATCGCTGACGGGCGCGCTCGTGCTCGCACTGTGGCTGCCGGGCGTGAGCCTGGCGCCGCAGGCGCGGGCGCAGGACGCTCCCGCCGACGCCTCTCCCGCGATCGCCGCGATCCGCTTCTACCAGCGCTATCTGTCCTCGCTGCGCCACGCGCGCTGCCGCTTCACACCGAGCTGCTCCGAGTACGCCGCCCAGGCCATCGCGACCTACGGCCTGGTCGAGGGGAGCGCGCGCGCCGCCGACCGGCTCACGCGCTGCAACGCCTCCGCCGCCGGGGCCTACCCGCGCGGTGCGCAGGGCGTGCTCGAGGATCCGGTGGACGCGGCGGGAACGGGCGTCACCTCGGTGCGGGTGCCGCGCTGGCTGCTGTCGCCGCCCGAGGCCGGGGACGCGCCGATCGCCGGAGCGGTGGCGCCCGAACGGCGCGCGCGCCTCGCCGAGACTATTCGCTTCGCGCGCTTGCTGGAGCGGCGCGGCGACTGCGAGCGCGCGGAGACCGAGTATCAGCGCGCCGGGTCGCTCGCCGACACGGTGGCGGCCGACGCCTGGGCGTTCGCCCGCATCGGGGCCTGCCGCTACGCCGCCTCGCAATGGCCGCTCGCCGAGCGCGCCTACCTGACTTCGGCGATGCTGGCGGAAGGCGATCGCCGGGCGTCGGTGGCCTACGCCGCCGCGGCGAGCCGCTTCAATGCGGGGGCGTTCGCCGCGTGCGGCCGACTGCTCGAGGATCCGGTGTTCGCCGCGCCGCGAACGCCCGCCGCGCACGCCGCGCCCGGCGATCCGCGCGTGATCGCGGCCGCCGCGGAGCCGTCCGGGCCTCCCGTTCCGCGCGTCGAGACCCTGGCCGGACTGTGCGCCTTCGCCGAGGGCGACTGGCCGCGGGCCGAGGGTCGCTTCGCGCGCGCCGCGGCGGAGGGCGGCGATGACGGGCTCGCCGCGCGCGACCTGCGCCTGGCGGCGTTCGCGCGCGAGGGGCCGGCGCTGCCCCATCGCTCCCCCGGGCTGGCGGGCGTGCTGTCCGCGGCCCTCCCCGGCACCGGGCAGATGTATTGCGGGCGCGCGCAGGACGGATGGCGTCACCTGCTCTTCAACGGGGTTCTCCTCTATTCCGTGGTCTCCCTCGCGCGCGGGCCCAACGTGCCTGCGGCGGTCGTGGTCGCCGGCGTCACGCTGCCGTTCTACGCCGGCAACATCCTCGGCGCCCAGGCCGCGGCGCGGGGCTTCGACCGGCAGCAGCGCCTCGACCTGCTGGAACGCGCGCTCGCCGAAGCCTCACGCTGACCCGGGACGGACCTCTCGACTGGAGACCCGTCGCCCCGCGGCGTACAATGCGCCGCGTTCGCGAAGGACCCTCCGCCGGCCGCGGCGTCCCCAGGCTGCCCCCGGCTCATCAGACGATCGACGACGTCACCGCAGGAGACTCGCACATGCCGACCACGCCCGAGAAACGCCGCGCCGGGTCCGCGCCGCCGCCTGCCGCCGGGCCCGGCGATCCTTATGCCGATTACGAGTTGCCGGTCGAGGGTTTCAAGGGCGACCCGGACCAGATCGAGCGCCAGTGGTTCGAGCAGTGCTACGTCGGCCGCGGCGACACCATCCCCCAGCTCACCTGGCGCGCGATCATCATGGGCTCGGTGCTGGGCGGCATCCTCTCCCTCACCAACCTCTACATCGGGCTCAAGGCCGGCTGGGGATTCGGCGTCGCGATCACCGCGTGCATCCTCTCCTACGCGATCTGGACGTCCATCCACCGGGTCGGACTCGCCCGGACCAAGATGACGATCCTGGAGAACAACTGCATGCAGTCCACCGCCAGCTCCGCCGGCTATTCGACCGGGGGCACGCTGGTGTCCGCCTTCTCCGCCTACATCCTCCTCAACAACCAGACGCTTCCCATGCCGCTGATGTTCGGATGGGTGTTCTTCCTCGCCGTGCTCGGGGTGACCATGGCGATCCCGATGAAGCGGCAGATGATCAACACCGAGCAGCTCCGCTTCCCGAGCGGCATCGCCGCCGCGGAGACGCTCCGCGCGCTCCACGCCACCGGCGAGAAGGGCGCCCGCGCGGCCCGCGCCCTCGGGATCTTCGGCGGGCTGACGCTGGTCAGCCAGTTCTGGAGCGACGGCCTGCGGCTCATCAACGCGAAGCTCGAGGCGTTCCAGATCTCCACCTGGGTGAACAACCTCAACCAAGTGGTCTTCGGGCCGGCGTGGGTGGGCCGGACCGTCATGTTCCTGTGGGATCCCATCTTCATCGCCGCCGGCATGATCGTCGGCATGCGGGTGGGCCTCAGCATGATGGTCGGTGCGGTGACCTGCTGGATGATCTTCGTCCCGCTGGTCCAGGCCTACATTCCGGATGCGAGCGGGATCAGCGGCTATCGCGCACTGGTGCAGTGGTCGCTGTGGGGCGGCGTCGCCTGCATGGTGACCTCCTCCATCCTCGCGGTGCTCATGCAGTGGCGCAGCGCGCTCCGGGCGTTCGCGAGCATCGGCGACATGTTCCGTGACGCGAAGACGCAATCGACCAACCCGGTGGACGCGATCGAGACCCCGATCTCCTGGTTTATCTGGGGGCAGCTCGTCTCCCTGATCGCCCTGGGCTGGCTCGCCCACTACACCTTCCACATGCCCTGGTGGCAGAGCGTGCTGGCCGTGCTCCTGTCCTTCGCGCTGGCTCTGGTGGCGTGCCGGGTGACCGGCGAAACCGACACCACCCCGGTCGGGGCGATGGGCAAGATCATGCAGCTCACCTTCGGGGTGTTGAGCCCGGGCAACATGAACGTCAATCTCATGAGCGCGAACATCACCGCCGGGGCGGCGACCTCGTCGGCGGACCTGCTCACCGACCTCAAGAGCGGCTACCTGCTCGGGGCCAATCCTACCAAGCAGTTCATCGCCCAGTTCGCGGGGATCTTCATCGGGACCCTGGTGACGGTCAGCGCCTTCGGCGTCCTGGTGCCGAACGCCGCCGCGTTGGGTTCCGACCAGTTCCCGGCACCCGCGGCCCAGGCCTGGAAGGGCGTGGCCGAGGCGATGGCGCTGGGCATCTCCCACCTGCACCCGGTCAAGGTGTGGTCCATGGCGATCGGCGGTTTGGTCGGGATCCTCCTCATCGTCATGCCGCGGCTGTTCCCGAAGCACGCGCGTTGGATGCCGTCTCCGGCCGGCGTCGGCCTGGCCTGGACCTTCCACTGGTTCTACAGCCTGCTGTTTTTCGCCGGCGCGGTGGTGGGCTCGATCTGGCATCGCCGCAACGCCGAGCAGTCGGACGAGTTCCTCTTCCCGGTCGCCTCCGGCGTGATCGCCGGCGGCGCGATCATGGGCGTGGCATTGATCTTCATCGAGAACGGGCCGGAGATGCTGCGCCAGTTCCTCGGCCGGTAGGCATGGCGTCGGCGCACGCTGGCGCCGGTCCGCGGAAGCCGGCCGCGGAGGCGCGCCGGGGCGAGGGATCCCTTCCGCGCCGTGGGGGACACTCCCCACGACGGGACTGGTCCTCGCGCCGCATGCACCGCGTCCGGTCCGGGACTCTCCTCGCGGGGCTGGCGCTCGCCGCCGCGCTCGCCGCGCCGCACGCGCGCGCCGCGCCGCTCCCCGATTCCGCAGCCGCCGATTCGGCGGTCCGCGTGGTCCGGCAGCTCGAGGAGACGGTGGTGCGTGCCTCGCGCCTCGACGCCTTCACCAGCCAGACGCGCCTGAGGCTCACGCGTCAAGCGCTCGGCCGGCTGCCCGTGGACGGCCTCGCGCAGGCGCTGGCGCTCCAGCCGGGGGTCGTGCTGGTGGACGGCGAAGTCGTCCACGTGCGCGGCGCGCGCCCGGGCGAGCTGCTCGTGGAACTCGACGGCATCGCGCTCAACGAGCCGCTCCGCGACCGCGCGCCCGAGGTGCCGTTCGTGGCACTCGACGAGGTCGAGCTGGTCACCGGCGGCCTCGAGTCCGATCACGGCGGCGGGCTGGCGGGGACACTCGTGTTGCGCACCGCGGCTGCCGGCGCGACCTGGCGCGGGCGCGCCGAGTGGCAGAGCGACGCGCGCACCGGCACCCACTACGACCGGGGCGGTGCCAGGATCTCGGGTCCGCTCGGGGTGGGCGGCCTGGGGCTCGCGCTCTCGGGCGAAGCACGGCTCGACGACACCCACCTGCCGAACCTCCGCACTCTCGAGCGCACGCGCGTACTGGGCGGCTCGTTCGGCTGGCGTGCCGACAACCGGCTGGCGGCGCTGGCGCGGCTCTCGCCGGTCGCCGATCCCCGACGCTTCTCGATCCAGTCGCTGGTCTCGCGCCGCGTGGACCGGCCCTACGACCCGATGTTCGCGCTGCGTGGCTGGACCACTCCGTGCCCGGACGATTCCTGCCTCGAGGGTCCGGCCTTCAGCGAGACCCGGGTGGACAGCGGGCGCTTCGCGCCCTACGACGCCGCCGACCACTACGGCGTGACGGAGACCTCGCGCCTCGCGGTGATCGCTTCGGCCCAACGGAGCGCCGGGCGCGACCGCTTCAGCGTGGCGCTGGGCTGGAGCGGCGAGCGGCGCGTCACCTCGCTCGACGGCACCGAGTCCGAGGCCTACCTCGCGAAGGCGAACCTGCCCACCTTCGGGCTCGAGGCGTCCGACTCGAGCGATCCGTTCCACGTCTACCTCGGCGACAGTCCTTACTTCCGGCGCGAGCGGTCGTCGTCGCTCGAGGCCCGCGCCGAGTGGTGGCGCGAGACGTCTCCGGGCGGTCACCTGCGCGCCGGGCTCGGCATCACGCACGAGCGCGCCGAGCTGCGCGAGCTGGACCTCACGACTTGGGGCACGGGCTGGGACTCCCTGCGAACCTATGACGCCTCGGCGCCGGGCGCGTACGGATTCGTGGGCACGCGCTGGGTCCGCGAAGGCCTGGTGGTGAACGCGGGGGTGCGCGCCGAGTGGTTCACGCCGGGGACGGCCGCCCGGAGCACGCCGTACGCTCCGAGCGCAGGCGGCACCTGGTCGTGGTCGCCGCGGCTCGGGCTCTCCTTCCCGCTCTCCCCGCGGGACGCGTTCTCCGTGGGCTACGCGCGCATCGTGCAGAGCCCGGGGCGCGACTACCTCTACGACAGCCGCGCGACGAAGATCAACAACCGGCGGCCGCTCGGTAACCCGGCGCTGCAGCCGGCCACCGCGATCACCTACGAGGCCTCGCTCCGCCACCTGATCGACGCGCGCTGGTCGGCGCGCGCGAGCCTGTTCTACCGCGACCTCTACCGGCAGGTGAGCGCGCGCGTGTTCCGCTGGCGGACCGCACCCGGCCTGCCGCAGCCCGCCGACTACGAGCTGCGCTACGCCAGCGACGACGCGGGGCGCGCGGCCGGATTCGAGCTGGCGTTCGCCCGGGAGCACCCGGGCCACAGCGGCGTGACCGCGGCCTACACCTGGATGCAGACCGAGGGCAGCGAGTCGTTCGAGGACGGACTTCCGTTCTTCCCCCTCACGCTGCCGCAGCCGCCGCCGATCGCGGAGCACCCGCTGGCCTGGGATCAGGAGCACCGCGTGACGCTCGCGGCGTGGTGGACCGCGCGGCACGGGTCGCTCTCGTGGAGCACGGTGCTCGGCTCGGGACTGCCGTGGACGCCGGCCGAGCGGCGCACCGTCGAGACCGATCTGTCGCGCATCCACTCGCGGCGGCTGCCGTGGTCCGAGTCGAGCGATTTCGGCGCGCGCTGGAACCTCCCGCGCTGGAGGGCTCCGCTGACCCTGGGGCTCGACGTCCGCAACGTGTTCGACCACCGCGGCGCGCGGCGGGTGTCGATCGACGGCTATCCCAACCGGGTGATCAACACCTCGTACGACGACTACGCCGCGTTCCGCGAGGAGACCGGCCGGGGCGGCGGAGCCTACTGGAACGACGCGAACGGCTGGGTCCGCGTCCACGATCCGCGCCTCGAGATCCCCCCGCGGACCGTGCGCATCAGCGTCTCGACCGGCTGGTAGGAGCCGCGCGCGGTCGTGCCGGCCGCCGAGCCCTCTCGGGCGTCGCCACTGCCCCCGACGCACTTCCACCGGAAACGCGCCCTCCGTGCGCATTCCCCGACGCCGAATCCCCGTAAACGGGGCTCCCGACATGCGGACCTCCGCCAGTCCGAAGGCGTCTCCGGATCACTCTTGACTTCGCGAGTGATCGGCGCATCATCTCTTTCGCGGAAGCCGCGGCTGCAGCATGGGGCGCGTGCCGCAGCGTAAGCCCGCACGTCGTCCGGGCGCCGAGCCCCGCCATCTCGTCCGCCCCCTGGAGCGCCGATCGCGCCGATCGGCAGCATCCGCGTGATTCGGCTGCGCCGCCCCGCCCCCGCTCGCCCCCCGAGTCGTGCCGGTTTCCGGGTTCGTGCTCCGGCACGAGAGGAGGTCGGGCCATGCCCCTTCGTACTGTCTGCCTTCCGTCCGTTGCCCTGGCGGCCGCGTTCGCGGTCGCAACGCCGTCTCTCGCCGCTCCTCCCGCGCCGTCGAATTTCGTGGCCAATGATGCTTCGACCTGCGGCTCGATCCTGATCACCTGGAACCCAGTTGCCGGGGCCGAGGGCTACCGTCTTTTCCGAGATGGCGTGCTGATCGGGGTCATCGCGGGATCGCTCGGCCGCTTCATCGACTACGCCATGCCGGGACCGGGACTCTACGGCTACACGCTCGAGGCATTCGACCCCTCGGGCTCCTCGGCGACGGTCGCGGACCAGGCGACGCTGCCGGTCTCGCCCGTGACGGTCGAGCCCTACGACTGGTTCCACGACGTGTTCCCTTCGGACAACAACCCCGCCCTGCCCGGCACATTCGCCTTCGATCGGACCACCGCCGTCCTCGCCACCGGCCACAATCTTGCGCCGTGCGTGGGCGCCATGAACCGCCAGGTCCTGCCCGGGAAGCGGGTCCTGGTGCGGACGGTCGGCGCCGTGGATCGGGTGGACATGATCTTCCGCATCAAGCCCGGCCCCGGGAACTACAGCGTGGTCGGCAACGTCAACTCCTGTTTGCTGAGAGACCCCCACAATCCTGGCTTCGGGTGCTCGGCCCCCGGTGACGGGAGCTTCTGGGGCAGGTACAAGGCGAACCCCGGCGACTTCGCGTCGCCGGGTGCCGTCGTGAAGCACGCGCTCGCGCCGAGCGGCTGGGACGTCAACGTGTGGAACAGCGCGCGATGCGAGGCGCAGGGCGGCGGCGTCTATGCCTCGACCGATTTCGGCGCCCCGGGCACGAACCTTTTGCCCGACGACCTGTTCACGCCGGGAACGCACGTCGAGTACCAGTTCCGCGTGCAATTCACGGGTGGGCCGGCCCAGTACATTCCAGAAGACGACTGCGTGATGCAGGTGCGCGGCGAGGGCTCCACCGACGGGCACCGGTGGCAGCATTTCGGCGTGCTTCCGGATCGCTGGAAGGACCCCGCCTACCTGGGATTGGGCGATGCGTGCGCCCTGGTCGTGGTGCTCGACGACAGGCACGGCAACGAGCGGGTGTGGGTGTCCACCGCGGACTCGATCGGTGCCACGGCGCCTGCTCGCTACGGTGCGCACAACGGATGGCATGCGATTGGGACGCTGCCGGGCGCCAACCCGGTGGATGTCGACGACCCGCTCAACAACCGGCGCCCGGGGGGCACGATCGGCTTCGTGGACGACCACGGGGGGCAGCCCGGGACGACCTGGGATCTCTACGTGGTGCGTGGAGCGAACGTGCATTGCGAGGGTAATGCCGGCGCCCTCGGGGGTCGGCTCGGCGTCGTCCCCCCCGGGGAGACGCCTCCGGGACCCACGCCCGAGATGCTGACGGCCTATTACAGGATACTGGTGGTTCTCTCCGGCGGCCGCAGCCAGAACATCCTCGGCCCTCTCCCGGATCGCAGTCAGGACGATGTGGCCATCCTCCAGAACTTCCTGCTCTCATCGTCCCTGTTCGATCCGAAGGGTCTGATGGTCGAGGGCAGCGGGTTCGCGGAGGACGCGGCAGCGACGCCGGGGAGTCCCCAGGAGACGTTCCTCACGGGCTTCCTGGGGGCGACGCTCGTGAACCCCGACTATCGGACTTGCTCCGGCAACCCCCGGTACCACGCGGACGTCATCCCCGTCGCGCCGCTGCCGGACCAGGACCTCTATGGCGTCGTGAACACGGACGAGGCGCGAAACGACGTCCTCGGGCTGAATCTCGCCGTACCCGAGGCGCAGGTGGTTTCCTACTACGAGAACTACGGCGTCTCCGGCCCCTATTTCGCGTCGGTCTACAAGCCCCCGGCTCCCGCCCGCCCCTGGAGGACCCTGATCGACGGGTGGGATATCGCGAATCTCGGAGGGCGCTGGGTTTCGACGTCCTACGGGCGTCTGGCCTACCACTTCAATGCGTTCCAGAATGTGTTCGGGGACATGTGCTGGTTCCTCTCTCCGTCGGCCACCACCGACGTTCCGATGGAGGGGCATGGGCGCGGCCCGGGCGAGTCGCTGCGGGTGCTCGACAACCCGCTCCGCGCGGCCCACGCCACGCTCGAGTTCGAGCTTGCCTCCCCCGGCCGGGCGCGGCTCGTGCTGTGCGACGTCGCGGGCCGGGTGGTGCGCACGCTCGCCGACCGGAGCTTCGAGGCGGGGCGTCACCAGGTGCCGTGGGACGGGACCGACGACCGCGGGGCGAGGCTGCCGCGGGGCGTGTACTTCGCCCAGGTGCGCGCTGCGGACGGAACTCCGCTCGGGGCGGCGAAGCTGGCGCTGCTCAAGTAGCGCGGGCGTCGTTCGGAGGGCCGGCCCCGAGATCCCGGGGTCGTCACCGGCGCCGCGCACCGGGGCCGTGGAGTGGCGCGCGGGCGGGGCGAGGAGTCGCCCTGCTCGCGCGGGGGGCGCCCGGCGCCCGCCCCGGCGCTACCTACTCGTCGTCCGGCGGGCCCTCGTCCTCTTCGGGCGCTTCCGGCTCGTCGGGGGCGTCCACGACGATCGCATCCGTGGTCAGCACCAGCGAGCCGATGCTGGCGGCGTTCTGGAGCGCGCAGCGCACCACCTTGGTGGGATCCACGATCCCGGCCCGGACGAGGTCGCCGAACTGGCCGGTCACGGCGTCGAATCCGAACGCCCCCTCCCCGGCCCGGATGCGCGCCACCGCCAGGGGGCCTTCCATCCCGGAGTTCTCGGCGATCTGGCGCGCCGGCTCCTCGAGCGCGGCGAGCACGATGTCGCGGCCCACGCTCTCGTCCCCCGTGACCTCGAGGGCGCGCACCGCGCCCGCGCAGCGGATGAGCGCCACGCCGCCGCCGGTGACCACGCCTTCCTCGATCGCCGCGCGGGTGGCGGCGAGCGCGTCCCCCACCCGGGCCTTGCGCTCGGCCATCTCGGTCTCGGTCGGGGCGCCCACGCGGATCACCGCGATGCCGCCGCCGAGCCGCGCGATGCGCTCGCGCAGCCAGTCGCGATCGTAGTCGGTGTCCGAGGTCTCGATCTCGTGCTCGAGCTGGGCGATCTGCTCGCGGATCGCCGCGGGACGGCCGGCGCCCTCGATCAGCGTGGTCGTGTCCCGGTCCACCACCACGCGCTTGGCGCGTCCGAAATCGGCGGCGGAGAACTGCTCGAGCGAGCGGCCGAGCTCGGCCGTGTAGGTCCTGGCGCCGGTGAGCAGCGCGAGGTCCTCGAGCAGGGCCCGCCGGCGGTCGCCGGTGTCGGGGCAGCGCACCCCCACCGACGCGACGGTTCCACGCAGGCGGTTCACCACCATGATCGCCAGCGCCTCGCCTTCGATATCGTCGGCGACGACCAGCACCGGGCGACCGAGGCGCGCCGCCTCCTCGAGCACCTGCACCAGCTCGCCGGCCGCCGTGAGCTTGAAGTCGGTCAACACGACCACAGCGTTGTCGTGCGCGACCTCCATGCTCGACGGATCGGTGATGAAGTACGGCGACAGGTAGCCGCGCTGGAAGCGCACGCCCTCCACGACCTCGAGCGTGGTCGCCATCCCGCGCCCCTCCTCGACCGTCACCACGCCCTGGCGACCCACGCGCTCCACCGCGTCGGCGATGAGCGCGCCGAGATCGGGATCGTCGTTGGCGCTGATCGTGGCCACCCGGCGGATGTCGTCGCGGTTCGTCACCTGCTGGGACTGGCGGCGCAGCTCCGCCACCGCGGCCTCGACCGCGCGCTCGATCCCGCGCCGCACCGCCATCGGGTGGTGGCCGGCGGCGATCGCCTGCAGCCCGCGTCCGACCAGCGCTTGCGCCAGCACCGTCGCCGTGGTGGTGCCGTCCCCCGCGACCTCGCCGGTCTTGAGCGCCACCTCCTTCAGCAGTTGCGCTCCCATGTTCTCGAACGGGTTCTCGAGCTCGATCTCGCGCGCGATGGTGAGCCCGTCGTTGGTGATCGTGGGCGCGCCGCTCCGCGCGTCGATGACGACGTTGCGCCCGCGCGGCCCGAGGGTTACCCGCACGGCGCCCGCGAGCTGGTCGACGCCACGCCTGAGCGCGGTGCGCGCCGCCTCGTCGAACTCGATGCGCTTGCCCATCCCGTTCCCCCCCCGGGGGCGGCCAGCCACCGGGCCGACGCCCGTCCCGGATAGCTACCGCACGGCTCGGCCTTGCGTTAACCCTGTATGTTCATGTAGCGCTGGACCGCTTGCGACCGCTCACGGCTTCCACTCGGCCATGAATAGATTGGTCTCGCCGCGCACCTTGGCGCCGCGGTTGGAGGCGAACACCAACCAGCGGCCGTCCGGGCTGAACATGGGGAAGCCGTCGAAGCTCGGGTCACGGGTCACCGGCCGCGGCGGGCCCCCGGCGACGTCCACCAGGTAGAGATCGAAGTTCCGTCCGCGCGGATCCTCCCGATTCGAGGAGTAGATCAGGGCCCTGCCGTCGGGCGTGAAGTAGGGCGCGAAGGACGCTCCGGGGTCGTGCGTCACCTGGCGGGCATCCGAGCCGTCGGCGCGCATCACCCACAGGTTCATCTCGGACGGGCGCACCAGATTCCACGCGAGCAGGCCGCGATACTCCGCCACCGCCGCGGAATCGGCGAGGGCGTCGGTGCGATAGCAGATCCACTGCCCGTCGCGCGAGAAGAACGCTCCGCCGTCGTAGCCGGGATGGTCGGTGAGGCGCGTGAGGGCGCTGCCGTCGGGATGCATCTTGTACAGCTCGAGGTCGCCGTCACGCACCGAGGTGAAGACGATCCACCGGCCGTCGGTGGACACCGTCGCCTCTGCGTCGTATCCGGGAACATCGGTCAGCCGCTGGAGGTCCGAGCCGTCGGGGCGCGCGGTGAAGAGGTCGTAGCCGGGCGAAACCGCCCAGACGTAGCCCTGGCTGTAGTCGGGCGGCGGCGGGCACGAGTCGCTCGCCAGGTGGGTGGAGGCGAACAGCACGCGGCGGTCGCGGTCGTAGAAATAGCCGCAGGTGCAGCGGCCCGTGCCGGTGCTGACGCGCGTGAGCCGGCCGCTGCCGAAGTCCAGGACGAACATCTGGTCGCAGGGCCAGCCGTCGCGCGTGGACTGGAAGACGAGCTTGCGCCCGTCGGCCGACCAGTAGCCCTCGGCATTCTCGCCGCCGAAGGTGAGCTGCCACAGGTGCGCGAAGTGCTCTTCCCCGGGCCGGATGAGCGAGTCCGAGGCCGCCGCGGTGGGCGGCACCGGGAGGCGCGCGGTGCAGGCCGGCGCGGCCGCCAGGATCAGCAGGATCACGAGCGTTGCGAGAGCTGAACGCACTCTAAGGTCTCCTTCCAAGCGTGGCGACGCATTCCTTCTCCTCGCCCCCGCGCAAGACGGTGATGCGCACCTGCTGCTGCGGCTTCCGCGAGCGGAGCGCGTAGGTATAGTCGTAGATGTTGTCGATGCGCACGCCGTCGAATTTGACGATCACGTCGCCGCCCTGGATCCCGGCCTGGTCCGCGGGACCCTCGGAGCGCACTCCCGAGAGCAGCACGCCACCCTCGGTCTGCATGTAATCCGGGATCGTGCCGAGGTAGGCGCCGTAGCCGCCGCCGCCGGCGATCCGACCGACGGTGCTGTCGGACTTCGCCACCAGATAGCGCACCGGCGGCCGGGTGTCCAGCGACTCGACCACCGCCGCGGCGAAGCGGCCCACGCGCTCGAGACCCGGCTCGTCGATCTTGTCCCAGGTGTCGCTGACCTTGTGGTAGTCGGCGTGCGCCCCGGTGAACAGCATGAGCACCGGGATCTTGCGCTTGTAGAACGACGAGTGATCGCTCGGTCCATAGCCGTCGTCCGAGGTCTTGAGGTCGAACGCCGGCCGCTGGGCCCGGTTGACCGCCGCGAGCAGCGGCTTGAACTCCTCCGCGGTGCCGGCACCCATCACCATCAGACGGTTGTCGCGCAGCCGTCCGACCATGTCCATGTTGAGCATCGCCTCGACGCCCTCGAGCGGGCGCGTGGGGTCGTCCACGAAGTGGCCCGAGCCGAGCAGGCCGCTCTCCTCGCCGGTGAAGGCGCAGAACACCAGGTTGTGCCGCGGCGGACGCCGCCGCGCCTCGGCCGCGAAGCGACGCGCCAGCGTCAGCAGCACGCCGACCCCCGAGGCGTTGTCGTCGGCGCCGACGTGGGGCAGGCGGGCGTCGGGATCGAGCGCGTTCTCGCCGCCGTAGCCGAGATGGTCGTAGTGCGCGCCGATGACGAGCGTGCGGGTGGTGTCGCGCCCGGCGATCCAACCCGCCACGTTGCGGATCTCGGCGCGGGTGCGCTTCAGCGTCACGGTGACGGTGGCGGATTCGGGGAGCGCCAGGCTGTGGGGCGCGGCGTGATCGTCGATTGCGCTCTGGGCGCCGGCGAGCGTGACCCCGAGCGGCTCGAGCAGCGCCTCGGCGACGCGCTCCGAGACGAACCCCGCCAGCAGGCCGCTCGACATGTAGCCGCCGCCCTCGACGCGCGGCGGGCGCAGGGGCTCGCCGGCGTGGTGGCGCGGCCCGTTCACCACCAGCAGGCCGAGCGCGCCGTGCTCGCGCGCGTTGATCGCCTTGGTGCGCAGCGCGGCATGCGGGGTGTTGATGTCGCCGTCGAAGCGGCTGGTGGTGTCCATTTCGCCGGGCTCCTGGCTCAGCACCAACACCAGCTTGTCGCGGGCGTCGAGCCCGGCGTAGTCGTCGTAGTCGTAGCCCGGGGCGGTGATGCCATAGCCCGCGAACACCACCGGCGCGCGCAGCGTGCCATTGGTGGAGAATCCGATCGGCTGGAAGTCGTCGCCCAGCGGGTAGCGCATCCCGGCGGCCTCGATCGCGCACGGCTCGCCGACCTCGACGCCGGTGGTGATCTCGAGCGACTGGAACCACGCGCCGCCGTCGCCCCCCGGTCGCAGTCCCAGGCGCGCCATCTCGCGCGCGATCGCGGCTCCCGCCGAGTCGAGCCCCGCCGTGCCGGCGCCGCGGCCCTCGCGGGCGGGATCCGCGAGCCAGCGCACCCAGGCCATGGCGTAGGCGCTGTCCGGCGCGTTGCCCGCGGCCGGTAACGCAGGCGCCGCCGGGGCGCCCGTCCAGGACGCCGCCAGCGCCAGCCCGGTCACGGCAGCGAAGGCGCCGCCGATCCAGAGTTGCCTTGCACCGTTCACGCGTTCTCCTCCCACACCAGCGCCAGGCCCTTCAGGGTCAGCGCCTCGTCCACCACGTTGATGGTCTCGCACTCGGGAGCGATCAGCCTTGCAATACCACCGGTCGCAATGACATGCGGCGTTCCTTTCATCTCCAACGCGAGCCGGCGCACGAGCGCGTCCACCAGGCCCGCGGCGCCCCACACCACGCCCGACTGCACCGCCTCGGCGGTGGTGCGACCGATGGCGTGCGCCGGGCGCCGCAGCTCGACCCGCGGAATGCGCGCCGCGCGGCGGAACAGCTCCTCCGCGGAGGTCGCCACCCCGGGCGCGAGCGCGCCCCCCAGGTAGTCGCCTTCGCGTGAGATGCAGTCGAAGTTGGTCGAGGTGCCGAGGTCCACGACGATCGCCGGCGTGCCGTACAGACCGCGCGCCGCGACCGCATTCGCGATCCGGTCGGCACCCACCGAGGTCGGGTCATGGTAGCGAATGCGCAGGCTCTTCGCGGTCGCGGCCCCGACCTCGAGCACCGCGCGCCCGGTGTGCCGCGCCAGCGCCACGCCCCAGTTCATGGTCAGCGCGGGAACGACCGACGAGAGCACCGGATGAAGCGGGGCCGCCCGCCCGACGGCGGCCTCGTCGCGGAGCAGCTCGCGCAGCTGGAGCGCGACCTCGTCCGCCGTGGGCCGCCCGCTCGAGAGCCGCCACATGCGCCGCACCTCGCGGCCCTCCATCAACCCCACGACCGTCTCGGTGTTGCCGACGTCCACCGCCAGCAGGCGCGCCCGCGGCGCCGGACGCCGCATGCGACGGCGAGCCACGGGCGAGCGTTTGGCCCTACGCCGCTCAGGCATCCTCGGTCTCCTCTCTCGCCGCGCGCGCCACCTTGCGCTTCCAGACCAACCAGGACAGCCCGACGCTCAGGAAGTAGAGCGCCGTCATCGGTACCCCCATGACGAGCTGGGCGGTCACCACGTCCCCGGGCGTGATCACCGCCGTGACGAAGAATACCGCCACCAGCGCGTAGCGCCACTGGCGCAGCAAGGCCCCGGGCGTCACCAGCCCGATCGCCGTGAGCCCCATCGTCACCAGCGGGAGCTGGAACACGATGCCGCAGGCGAGCGCCATGCCGTAGGTCATTCCGAGCAGTGGGCCGACCTGGATCTCGGCCTTCATGCTGGGCGTCATGAACTGCCCCATCACCCGGACCACGAGCGGCACCACGTAGTCGTAGGCCGCCCACAGGCCGAGCACGAACATCACCAGCGAGCCGCCCGCCAGGGGCAGGACCCAGCGGCGCTCTTTCCGGTACAGGCCCGGGAGGATGAAGCTCCAGATCCGGTACAGCACGTAGGGCGCCGACAACAGGAACCCGAGAATGAGCGACAGCTTGATGCGCTCGTTGAACGCCTCGATCGGCGACAGCACGATCGCCTGCCCCACGGTGCGCCGGATGAGATGCTCGAGGATGCGCGGTGCCAGCCACCAGCCGCCGGCGGCCCCGACCACGCAGCCGATCGCCGAGTGGAAGAGCACTTGGCGCAGCTCCTCCAGGTGCTGGAGGAACGGCATCTCGCCCGTCTGCCGCGGGTCGGGTCTCATCGCTCCACCCGCGCCGGCCCGGTCTCGACCAGATCGCCGGCCAGGACCCGCAGCTCGCCGCCCTCGGGGAGCGCCAGGAGCAGGGCGCCCTCGGGATCGAGATCGCGCGCGATGCCGGTGACTTCGCCGCCGGCGGTGCGCACCGCGACCGGCCGCCCCCAGAAGCCGGCGCGCGCCTTCCACGCCTCGAGCACGCGCTCGCGGCCGCCCTCCTCCATCTCGTCCCACAGCGGCTCGAGGGCGTTGAGGAACTCGGCCGCCGCCGCCTCGCGCGTCGCCACCACGTCCTCGAGCGCCAGCGAGGTCGTGCCCGCCGCCAGCTCCGCGGGGAAGTCTTCGGCCCGCTGGGCGACGTTGAGGCCCGTTCCGATCACCACCACGTCACCGCCGGCGGTGTCGCGACGGCTTTCGCAGAGGATGCCGGCCACCTTGCGTCCGCCGAGCGTGAGATCGTTGGGCCAGCGCAGCTCCGCCGCGGCGCCGAGCCGCTCGAGCGCGCGCGCCAGCGCGAGGCCCGCGGCGAGGGGCAGCGCTCCGAGCCGGCCGCGCTCGCAGCCGGGAAACATCACGACCGAGAGCGCCAGGCCCCGGCCGGGCGCCGTGTGCCAACGCCGGCCCGCGCGGCCGCGCCCGCGGGTCTGGCGGTCCGCCACCACCGTGGTGCCATCCGGAGCGCCCGCCGCGAGCGCCTCCCAGGCGACATCGTTGGTGGACTCGACCTCGGCGCGCACCAGCAGGTGGCGGCCGAGCCGCCGCGTGGCGAGGCGCGCCGAGAACGCGCCGCGGTCGAAGGCGGGCTCAGCCAACTTCCTCGATCTCCAGGCTGAGGTCGAGCGCGGGCGCCGAATGGGTGAGCGCCCCGACCGAGAGAAAGTCGGCCCCGGCCTCGGCATAGCGGCGCGCGGTCTCGAGGGTGATGCCGCCCGAAACCTCGATCTGCGGCCAGCGCGTGGCCCCCGCCGGCATGCGCGGCGAATCGGGGGGATGCGCCTGGCACCAGGCATCCACCTTCTCGATCACCATCCGCACGTCGCGCACCGGGCGGTTGTCCACCAGGATGCGGTCCACCTCCGGGCGCAGCGCCTGCTCGAGCTGGTCGAGCGACTCGATCTCGACCTCGAGCAGCAGCTCGGCCTGGCGGGTGCGCGAGATGCGGTCGATCGCCTCGCGGAGCCCGCCCGCGGCGCGAATGTGGTTGTCCTTGACCAGGTACATGTCCCACAGCGCCAGACGGTGGTTTTCGCCACCGCCCACCTTGACCGCGTATTTCTCGAGGAAGCGCAGCCCCGGGGTGGTCTTGCGCGTGTCGAGGATCACCGCACCGGTGCCCTCGATCAGCTGGACGAAGCGGCGCGTGAGGGTGGCGACGCCGGAGAGCCGCTGGAGGAAATTCAGCGCGGTGCGCTCCGCCTTGAGGATGCCGCCGACCTCGCCCACCACCTGCGCCACCGCCACGCCGGGCTGCACCGCATCGCCGTCGCGCACCAGCGGCCGGAACTTGAGCGCCGGCTCGGCCTCGTGAAAGGTCATCCCCGCGACCTCGACCCCCGCGATGATGCCCGCGGCGCGCGCCAGGATCGCCGCCCGCGCGTTGACCCCGGATCGCACCGCATTGAGCGTGGTGATGTCCCCGGTGCCGACGTCCTCGGAGAGCGCGAACCGGACCAGCGGCAGAGCGATGGCTTCGAGCATCGGCGCGCTACCGGTCGGGCCCGAAGCGGCGCTTGACCCGCCGCGGTTCGCGCCGGGTGGGCCGCCGGTCGGTGACCGCCTCGCCGCCCGCCGCGTCGCCCGCGCCCACGCCCGCCAGTCCCATCCGCGCGGCGGCGTCCACCGCCGAGCGCACGTCGTCGATGCGGTCGCGCAGCGACGCGGCCCGCTCGAATTCCAGCTTGCGCGCCGCGTCCAGCATCTCGCCCTCGAGCCTCGCGATCAGCGACTCGGGCCCCTCCTGGTCGAGCGCGGCGAGCAGATCGCGCACCCCTTCCTCCTTCGTGGCGCCGATCGCGTCGGCCACCGAGGTCGAGCGCATGATCTGCTCGACGCTCTTCTCCACCGTGCGCGGGGTGATGCCGTGCTCGCGGTTGTAGGCCAACTGCTTGGTGCGCCGGCGGCCGGTCTCGTCGAGCGCGCGGCGCATGGAATCGGTCATGACGTCGGCGTACAGGATGACGCGGCCGTTGATGTTTCGCGCCGCGCGTCCCGCGGTCTGGATCAGCGAGCGTTCGGAGCGCAGGAAACCCTCCTTGTCGGCGTCGAGGATCGCCACCAGCGACACCTCGGGCAGGTCGAGCCCCTCGCGCAGCAGGTTGATGCCGACCAGCACGTCGAAGTCCGCGAGGCGGAGTCCGCGCAGGATCTCGACCCGCTCGAGCGCGTCGACGTCGCTGTGGAGGTAGCGCACCCGGACCCCCATCTCCGCAAGGTAGTCGGTGAGATCCTCCGCCATGCGCTTGGTGAGCGTCGTCACCAGCACCCGTTCGCGCTGCTCCACCCGCACGCGGATCTCCGCGAGCAGGTCGTCCACCTGGCCCGCGATGGGCTTGATGACGACCTCGGGGTCCACCAGGCCGGTGGGCCGGATGACCTGCTCGACGATGACGCCCTCGCCCTTGCGCAGCTCGTATTCCGCCGGCGTCGCCGAGACGAACAGCGTCGGGCCGGTCACCGCTTCGAACTCGTCGAAGCGCAGCGGGCGGTTGTCGAGCGCCGAAGGCAGGCGGAAGCCGAAATCCACCAGGGTCTGCTTGCGCACGCGGTCTCCCTCGTACATGCCGCCGATCTGGGGGACGGTGACGTGCGACTCGTCGATGACCGTGAGAAAACCCTGCGGGAAGTAGTCGAGCAGGCAGCCGGGGCGCTCCCCCGGGGCGCGGCCCGAAAGGTGTCGCGAGTAGTTCTCGACCCCGGGGCAGGTGCCGACACCGCCCAGCATCTCGAGGTCGTATTCGGTGCGCTGCTTCAGGCGCTGGGCTTCGAGCAGCTTGCCTTCACGCCGGAACACCTCGAGGCGCTCCTGGAGCTCCCGGCGGATCGCCCCGATCGCGGACAGCAGTCGCGGCTCGGGCGTCACGAAGTGCTTCGCCGGGTAGAGGGCGAGGCGGTCCATGGGCCGCCGCAGCTGGCCGGTCACCGGGTCCACCGCGGAGATGCGAGCCACGACGTCGTCGTCCAACTCGATGCGCACGATGACGTCCTCGTACGCCGGGTGCACCTCGACGACGTCGCCGCGCACCCGGAAGCAGCCGCGTCCGACCTCGAGGTCGTTGCGCGTGTACTGGATCTCGACCAGCTTCGACAGCAGCTGATCGCGGCGCATCCGCGCCCCCGCGGCGGCGTCGAGCCGCATGCCGCGCCAGTCCTCGGGCGTGCCGAGGCCGTAGATGCACGAGACGCTCGCGACGATCACCACGTCGTCGCGCTCGAGCAGCATCGAAGTCGCCTGCAGCCGCAGGCGCTCGATGTCGTCGTTGATGCTCGCGTCCTTGGCGATGTAGGTGTTGGTCGAGGGGACGTAGGCCTCGGGCTGGTAGTAGTCGTAGTAGGAGATGAAGTACCCGACCGCGTTCTCGGGGAAGAACTGCCGCAGCTCCCCGTAGAGCTGCGCCGCCAGGGTCTTGTTGTGCGAGACCACCAGGGTCGGCCGCCCCCACTGGGCGATGACGTTGGCCACGGTGAAGGTCTTGCCCGAGCCGGTCACCCCGAGCAGGGTCTGGTAGCGGTCATCCCGGCGCAGCCCCTCGAGGAGCTGCGCGATCGCCTCGGGCTGGTCGCCGCGGGGCGCGTAGGGCGCGTGGAGTGCGAAGTTCATGCGGCGCGATGCTACCCGAGGCGGGCGCGGGGGTCGAGTGGCCCGCCCCTCGAGTACCCCGCCCTCTCGTGCGACCCGCCCCTCGCTCAGGAGCGCGTGCGGGCCGTATAGCTGAGCGTCGCTTCGGCTCCGGCGGGCACCGCGACCTCGAACTGCACGGTCTGGGCGTCCTTGCGCGTGAACGGGTGGCTCCGGCTCACGATCTCGGCGTCGCTCGGGACGTTCTCCTCGACCACGACGGTCACCGCCCCCGGCTTGCGGTTGCGCAGGCGGATCTCGGCCGACCACTCGCGCTCGCGGTCCGAGATGCGCCGGCTCGAGACCTGCCGGCGTTCGGCCGCGAGGTCGAAGGCCGCGCCGACGTCGATCGTCAGCGTCTCGTTCTCGGGCGTGTGCTGGATCGCGGTCTCGCCGGTGAACTGGAGCGTCCCGCCGGCGTCGGGCTCGTAGATGCGCACCCGACCCCCCGGCAGCGGCACGCCCAGGCCGTCCGCGGAGGTGTTCTTGACCACGAGCTGGCTCATGACCCCCCGCGGGTCGCCGCCGCGATAGAGGTAGCGCGGCGTGAGGCGGATCTCCCGCGGCTCGATCATGCTGAGCCGCTGGCTCTCGCGATCGCGCAGCAGGGCCGGCCGGCGCAGGGTGTAGAGGTGGTATTCGGAGAAGGCCTCCTCCCCGAGATCGGGCGCGGACGACTTGGCCTCCCCGATCATCATCATCATGGGGCGGGGCGATGAAGGGACCGCCCGGCTCGGACTTCCCGCCACCAGCTTGAGGGTCGCTTCCGCGAAGTCGCGGCCCGACGTGTTTTCCACGGTCACGGCGGCCGACCACACCCCCGCCCGCTCGCCGCGGCGCACCAGGGTGTGCTCGGCGCTCCAGGACAGACCGCCGGTCAAGTAGGACAGCTCGACCTCGACCTTCCCGCGGCGGGCGCCCTCGATCACCGCTTCGAGCGTCGGACGCAGCGACGTTCCCAACCCGGGGCCCGGGAGCCGCACGTCCTCGACCGCCGAGCGCGACAGCGTGTGCAGGGCGCCGTCGGCGCCCTGCACCACCAGCCAGGCGCCGTCGACCGCCAGCAGCGTTCCCGCGGTCGCGCGGTCGCCGCGCCCCACGACTTCGACCCGGCGGCCGCGCGCGGCTTCGAGCAGCCGGTCCCCGCTCGCGAGATCGAAGCGGTAGGCGAGCCGAACCAGCCGCCCGCCTCCCGCCGGCGCGAGCGTGATCGAGGTGGGGTCGATCGCCTCCGGCACGTCGCCGAGGCGCAGCGTGTCGAGCGACCCCCCGAGGGTCAGCGTGCGCACCTCGCGCACGAAGGCCAGGTTCTGGCTGTAGACGGTGACCGCGGGACCCGCGGCGTCAGCCCTCGCGCAGGCGAGAGCGGCGCCGCAGGCCGCCACGGCGAGAAGCGGGATCGGGCGAGAAGCGCGGAGCCCCATGGCAGCACCTCCTAGAGGGAACGATCTCCCGCGCACCACCATACGACAGACCCGCGCCGGCCGCCTGCGGCCCGGCCGCCACCCGAGTCGATGAGGTGGATGCCGCGGACGGCGCTCGCAGCCGGCCCGCCATCTGCGGTCTCCGTCGCCGGCACGGCGCACCCGCCCGCGGGTTCAGGCGCCGGCCCCGACCTCCGGCTCCAGCCGCGCGGCGAAGGGGAGCGCGTCGAACCTCTCGGCGATCGCCCCGATGCTGGACGCGAGCAGGGCGAGCTTGGCGGCGAGCCCGCGCCCGAGCCCCGGATGGCGCGCCAGGCGCGGGTCCACGCCGTCCTCGCGCAGGCCCAGCGCGTCCACCGCATGGAGCGGGTACGACAGCGGCTCGCCGCGCCGCGCGAAGCCGTCGAGCAGGGAGCGGAAGCGCCGCTCGTCCATGAAATAGCGCGCCGTGTGGTAGACGGGAAACCGCAGCCGCGGTGTCACCGAGACCGGAAATTCCTGGATCGAGCGCCCCGCGGCCGCCCAGCGATGCGGGCGCCGCATCCAGCTCGAGGGCCACGGTCGGAGGCCGCGCACCGCGGCGGGGTCGCGCGACTTGAGGGCCAGCAGCAGGCGCGCCGGCAACAGCAGCGGCGTGGGGTAGGCCGAGGCGTCGTAGCGGTAGCCGGCATCGAGCAGCGGCGCGATCGATCGCGCGTCGAAGTCGAAGTTGGGCGAGCGAAAGCCCACGACGCGTCCGCCCCCCGCCCGCTCGAGCCCCCCGCGCGACTCCACCAGCTCGCGCCGCTTGCCCTCCTCCGGCAGTCGGGCGAACGCCATCGGGTGGGTGAGCGAGTGGCTCGCCACCTCGTGCCCGGCGGCGGCGATGGCGCGCACCGCGTCCGCGTGCGCGGCGGCGTCGCGCCCGACCACGAAGAAGGTGGCGCGCACGCCGAGGCTCGAGAACAGCTCGAGCAGGCGCGGCACGGCGCGCGTGTACACCAGGGGATCGGGCGCGAGCCCGCGGAAGCCGTAGCCCACGAGGTGGAGGTCCACCGGGTCGACGTCGACGCTCACCGTCGCGGGAGGACGCGTCATGGCCGGGACCCCGGTGCGGTTCCACCCGGGACGGCGGACCCGGGCGCGGCGGACCCCGGCGCGGGCGCGAGCGGAGGCGGACCCAGGGGGAGCCCGGCGCCCGGCGCCGCTCCCGCCTCGCTTCCGCCGAGGCGGAACAGCTCGAGCGTCCCGAGCACCCGGCCGTCATGGCTCAGTGGCACGCGCGCCGCGCGCGCCGGTCGCAGGAAGGCCGGCGGCACCCGCTCCGGGCGCCCCGGGCTGGTGATCACCGCCACCCAGCGGGCGCCGAGCTGCTCGAGCCTCGCCAGGCGTTCCGGGGTGAGATCGGCGATGGCCAGCGACCATCCCTCGCGATCGGCCCGGAGCAGCAGGCGAGGATCCGAATGGCCCGAGGCATGATCCGCGGCGACCAGCAGCTCGTCCGGCCGGGTGTGCCGCGCGAGGGCGCGGCCGGCTTCGACCCGCAGCCAGTCCACGCGGTAATAGCCGAGCGGCACCGGCATCCACAGCGCGAAGCCGAGGAACAGGACCAGCACGAGCACGCCCGCCGGCACGCCTCGGAGCGGCGGCAATCGCTCCCAGAGGACCTCCATGCCGCATCCGACCAGCAGCGCCACGGGCGCCAGGAACGGGATCTGATAGTAGTCGTGGATGACGTTGAGCGGGAAGAAGACCAGCACGTAGAGCACTGTGGACCCCGCCCACGCGAGCGCATAGGCGCGCGGTCCGAAGCGCCGGCCCGCCGCGCCCGGGCCGGCCAGGCCGGCGACGGCGAGCAGCGCCCCGATCGGCGTCGCCACCGCGAACAGCGCGCGGCGCGCGATCCGCACCCAGTCGTGGAGCACCAGCCGCTGGGCCGGGCTGCCGAAGTACCACCACGCCGGATTCACCTCCTTGTAGTACCCGGGCAGGAAGCTCCAGTCCGGCGCTGCGGCGTTGACGGCGTCCACGTGCCGCCGCCACAGCACGAATGCCGCGCTCGTCATCCCCAGCGCGAGGACCCCGAGCAGCAGCGTGGACAGCATCGGCGCGGCGAGCGCCGCGAGCGCGAGCGGCCCCAGCACCGGGAACACGTAGGGCGCCTTGATCATCGCGCCGAGCGCGCCCGCTCCCCCGGCGAGCGAGGCGTGGAGCACCGAGCGGTCGCGGAAGGCGCGGGAGCCGTGATACAGCAGGCCGTGGGCGAAGGCGGTGGCGGCGAAGTCCACGTGGGCCGCGCGCGAATAGAACTGCCCGAGCGGAAGCGCGAGGTAGGCGAGCGTCGCGAGCCGCGCGGCGCGCCCTCCGGCGACGAGCCGGGCGAACGCGAGAAAGTAGCCCGCGGCGGCGATGAAGAAGGCGAGCGCCACGACGCGGTCCCACATCGGATCCGCCCCCCCCACGCGATAGAGCAGCGCCGCCATCGCCTCGGGCAGCGGGAACTCGAGGATCAGCGTGCGGTGCCCCCCGAGCCAGCACACCGCCGGGTGGAGCAGGTCGATGCCGTGCCGGTGGAAGTCCAGGCTGTAATGCACGGTGTCGCATTGCCGCCACGCGTGCGGGTCGTCGAGCGGGCCGCCGAGATGCGGAAGCCGCAGCGCGAGCAGCGCCAGGGCGGCGAGCCACCAGGAGGCACGAACGAGGGACGAGGGGTGGGCGGTCTGCGACGGGGTCAACGCGGCTCCCGATGGGCGCGCCCGCGGGGCGCGCGGGATCCGGGCGCCCACGCGCGGCGGCGCCGCGTGCGGAGAGTAGGGCCCCGCAACGCGTGCGGGCAAGCGATCGCGCGGTCGCCGGGGGCGCAACTTCTTTCGGTTCCGGGCCGCGCGCTTCGACTCCGCCCTCCCTGGCTCCCGCCGAAGCGCGTCGGGGCACGCTCCGCTCCTGCTCCGCGTGCCCCTCCAGCGGCCCGGAACGGAAAAGAGCTGCGCCCCTCGCCGCGCGGGTTTGCCCCAGCCGCCCACCCCCGTCTATCCTGCCGGGTCCGCCTCGATGTCACCGCATCGCCGGCCCCGCGGCCGCCGGAGATGAAAGGCCGCTGAACCTTCTTCCGAAGCCCTTCGCGCGCACGGCGGGGGGCCGCGCGTTCGTCTCGTCGCCAACAGGAGCCGCATGACACGGAGTGCCGCGGTCGTCGGCGGGGGCATCTCGGGCCTCGCCAGCGCCTACCGGATGGCCCGCCTCGGGCACCGGGTCACGCTCTTCGAGGGCGAGGACTTCCTCGGCGGCCTGGGGACGACCTTTCCCTACCGCGGCGGGCACCTCGAGCGCTTCTACCATTGCATCATGCCCACCGACCACGCGCTGATCGGCTTCATCCGCGACATCGGCCTCGAGGACGACCTGCTGTGGCGCCAGACCCGCATGGGGTTCATGTACCGTCGGCAGGTCTATCCGCTCAACACGGTCATGGACCTGCTCCGTTTCTCGCCCTTGAGCCTCACCGAACGGCTGCGCATGGGGCTGTTGGGTCTGCGGGCGCGCGCGGTCGGCGAGGCCGACAGCCTCGACGACATCACCGCCGCCGACTGGGTGCGCGAGACCGTGGGCGAACGGGCCTTCGAAGTGCTCTGGAAGCCCCTGCTTTCGGCCAAGATCGGGGATCACTATCCGGCCCTGCCGGCGCTGTGGCTCTCGAGCCGCATGAACCGCGACAAGGGAGCGCGGATCGAGGTCAAGGGCTGCCTGGTCGGCGGCTACCGCTCGCTCATCGACGCCATCGAGCGCCGCCTGCGCGAGCAGGGGGTCCGGATCCGGCTGGGCACGCGCATCGACGCCATCACGCGCGACGGCGAGGGCATGGCGGTGACACCCGCGGGCGACGGCCGCGAGCGCTTCGAGGTCGTGGTCTCGACCCTCCCGCTCACGCTGTTCCAGCGCGCGACGCGCGACCTGGGGCTGGACCCGCGTCTCGCGGGCCTGGAGCTGGACTACCAGGGGGTGGTGAGCGGGGTGTTCCTGCTGCGCCGGCCGCTGTCGCGCTACTACTGGATGCCGTGGGTGGACAGCGGCGCCACCTCGCAGGGGGCGATCGAGATGTCGAATCTGGTGCCGCTCGAGCGCTCGCGCGGCCTCTACGTCACCTACCTGGTCAACTACACGCATCGCGACGGCGAGCTCTTTAGCATGCCCGACGCCGAGTTGCTGGCCGCCTACCGGCATGACCTGGAATCGCTCTTCCCCGGCGCCGGCGACGGGATCGAGGACCAGTTCGTGTTCCGCGCCCCGTTCGTCGAGCCGATCTGGACCGTGGGCTACCGCCAACTGCGCCCGCCGACCAGCGTCCTTCCCGGGAAGCTCTACCTCGCCAGCACGGCGCAGGTCTATCCGCGGGTCAACTCGTGGAATTCCTGCATCGAGGTGGTGAACGAGATGATGCGGGAGCTGGCGGCGGAGACCGCGCCGTTCCCGGTCGAGGTGGGGTGAGGCGATGGTGATCGCGGTGGTGGTGGGCACGCGGCCCGAGATCATCAAGATGGCGCCGGTGGTGCGCGCCTGCGCCGCGCGCGGGCTGCCCTACCTCCTGCTCCACACCGGGCAGCACTACTCGTTCGAGCTGGACGGCGTGTTCTTCCGCGAGCTGGATCTGCCCGCTCCGCACCACAATCTCGAAGTGGGCTCGGGCTCGCAGGCCTATCAGATCGGGGCGATCGTCGCCGGCCTCGAGCCGATCCTGGCGCGCGAGCGGCCCGACGTGCTGCTGGTCGAAGGCGACACCAATTCGGTGCTCGCCGCCGCGCTCACCGCGCAGAAGATGGGCATCGAGGTCGGGCACGTCGAGGCTGGATTGCGCTCGTACGACCGCCGCATGCCGGAGGAGATCAACCGCATCCTCGCCGACCATCTCTCCGAGCACCTGTTCGCCCCCACCGAGCACGCCCGCGGGATCCTGCGCGCGGAAGGGGTGGCGGAGTCGCGCATCCACGTCACCGGCAACACGGTGGTGGACGAGCTGTTGCGCCAGCGACCGCGCGCGGAACGCCCCGAGCTGCTCGAGCGCTTCGGGGTACGCCGCGGCGCCTACGCGCTGGCGACGGTCCACCGCGCCGAGAACACCGACGACGAGGCCCGGCTGCGCAATGTGTTCCAGGGCCTGGCCGACGCGGCGCGCGCCCTCGGGATCCCGTTGCTCGCCGCCCTCCACCCGCGCACCACGGCGCGGCTCGAGGCGCTGGGCCTCGAGGTGGAGCGCGCGGTGCGCGTCCTGCCCCCGCTCGGCTACCTCGATTTCCTGGGGCTGCACGCCGGCGCCGCGCTCATGCTCACCGACTCGGGTGGCCTGCAGGAGGAGGCCTGCACCCTGCGGGTCCCGTGCGTGACGTTGCGCGACAACACCGAGCGCCCGGAGTCGGTCGAGGTCGGCGCCAACCTGCTCGCCGGCGCCGATCCGGCGCGCATCGTCGAGTGCGCCCGCGCCATGGCCGGCCGCCCGCGCGACTGGCCCAACCCCTTCGGCGACGGGCGCAGCGGCGAACGCATCGTGGACCTTCTCGCGAGGGACTAGTGTCCCGTCCCAGGAGTCGCTTGCCAGTCGGCGTCCGCTGCATCCGGGTGGGCCGCGTTGCTCCTCCTCGACGGATCTCCATGATCCGACTTCGTCGTCGCGCCTTGCCCGCCGGGCGCAGCGGACGCCTTGGTGGGCAAGCGACTCCTGGGACGGGACACTAGCGGTGGCCGACCGAGCCGAGCCGCACTCTCCGTTCTCCGAGCGCGCCGGGATCCTGCTGGTGCTGGCCGCGGGGCTCATCCTGAGGGTCTGGCACCTCGGTGCGCGCAGCGTATGGACCGATGAGGGCTCGACCTGGACCGCGGCGACCCTGCCGCTCCGCGAGCTGATCCGCTTCTGCGCCGAGAAGGACGCCAGCCCGCCGCTCTACTACCTTCTCACCTCGCTCGCCCTGCGCTTCGGCGACGGCGAGGCGCCGCTGAGGATGGTCTCGGTGCTGGCCTCGGTCGGCCTGGTCTGGCTCACCTACCGGATCGCCCGGCTCCATGCCGGCACCCGCGAAGCCACGCTGGCGGCGGCGCTGGTCGCGCTCTCGCCGTTCCAGCTGCTCTACGCCCAGGAGGCGCGCACCTACGCCCTGGTAGCCTGCTTCGCGGTGCTCGCCCTCTACCTGTTCGCGCGCGCGGTGCTGTTCGACCGCCGGCGGGCATGGCTGCCGCTCATCGGCGCCTCGGCGCTGGCGCTCTACACCCAGAGCATCGCCCTGCTCGGCATGGGCGTGCAGGGGGCGCTCGCCGCCGGCACCGCCGCCGGCCGGCGCCGCTTCGGCCGCTGGACGCTGGCGCAGGCGATCGCCTTCGCGCTCTACCTGCCGTGGATGATCGTGAGCCTGGGCCAGGCCGGGCAGCTCGCCGAGAGCCACTGGTACCTGCGCCCGCCCGGCCCGCACGGCGTGTTCCAGGTGCTGCGCGCGGCGTTTCTCGCCCCCATCCCACTGGTGCACGCGGGTCCCGGCGCGCCGGCGCCGGGGCTCGACCACCTGCTGCCGGCGCCGCTCGCGCAAGCGTTGCTGGTGATGATCCCGCTGGTGCCGCTGCTCCTCGCGCTGCCCGCGCTGCGGGAACGCGGCGCGCGCGGACAGGTCGCCCGGCTGGCGTTCGCGGGGTTCGCGTTGCCGCTCGCGGCGGTGCTCGCGGTGTCGCGCGTCGCGCCGCTGTGGCTGCCACGCTACTTCGTGCTGCTCACCCCGATGATCGCGGTGGCGCAGACCATCGGCTTCCAGCGGATGCGGCCGTCGGGCCTCGCCCGGGCGTGGGTGGCGGCATTGCTCCTGCTCCAGACCTACGCCTGCGTGCGGGTGGACTGGGACTACGGCAAGGAGCGCTGGCGCGAGGTGGTGGCGACGATCGCCGCCGAGAGCCCCGCCGGCCGCGCCGCGGTGCTGGTGCCGTTCGACGTCGACGCGTTCCGCTTCTACGACGCCAAGCTGCCGCATCCGGTCGCGGTGTTCGAGGTTTCCCACCCCGACGTCCCCTTCGACTCGGACTACACCCCGCGACAGCTCGCCGAGATGGAGCGGGAGGCGCGCGCGCGCGTCGCCGGTCATGACGAGGTCTGGGTGGTGGCGCGCCGCCCCAACTCCGCCATCCGCGCCGAGGTCGGCGCCATGGCCGAGCGGGTCGCGGCGGCGGACCGGCGGCTGGTGTCGCGCACCGCGTGGGAATCGATCGGCGGTCCGCTCGACGTCTCGCGTTACCGGCGCGCGACGTCCACGCGCGTGCCGCCCGCGGCGCCGCCTTCCTCGACCGCGCCGCCGCCCGTTGCGCCGGCCGAGATGGGCCCCGGATGAGGCCGCATCGCGCCCGCGGGCGATGCGCAGCGTATGCTATGGTCGACTCGTGAGCCGTGTGCGCTGGCTGGTGCGGTCCTTCGAAGATCTCAACCTCATGCTGGTCGGCCGCGCCCTGGTGTTGAGCTCCCTGGTCGGCGTGGTCGCGGGCGCGGGGGCGATCGCCTTCCAGGTCCTCACTCAGTTCGCGCAGCACGAGCTGCTCGACCGCCTCGCCGGCTACCGCCCGGAGGGTCCGACGGGCGACTACGTCCTGTTCGCCCCGACGGACACGCCGTTCCGGCCGCTGCTCCTGCCGCTGCTCGCCGCCTTGGGCGGACTGCTTGCGGGCCTGCTGATCTACCGTTTCGCCCCCGAGGCCGCGGGCCACGGCACGGACGCCGCGGTGGAGGCGTTCCACCGCAACAATGGACGCATCCGCGGCCGCGTGCCGATCGTCAAGACCATCGCCTCGGCGCTGACCCTGGGCTCCGGCGGCTCCGGCGGACGCGAGGGGCCGATCGCGCAGATCGGCGCCGGGTTCGGCTCGTTCCTCGCCACGCAGCTCGGCTTCTCGGACCGCGACCGCCGGGTGCTGCTCGCCGCGGGCGTCGGTGCCGGCGTCGGCAGCATCTTCCGCGCCCCGCTCGCCGGCGCGCTGTTCGCGGCCGAGATCCTCTATTCCGATCCCGAGTTCGAATCCGAGGTCGTGATCCCCGCCGCGATCGCGTGCATCGTGGCCTATCGCGTGTTTTCGCTGAAGTTCGGCTTCGGCGCCCTGTTCAGCACCCCCCGCTTCGATTTCCACTCGCCCGCCGAGCTCATTCCCTACACCGTGCTCGCGGTGGTGGTGGCGCTGGCAGCCGGGCTGTTCGTCACGGTGTTCTACCGCACCCACGAGGTCTTCGACCGCCTGCGAACCCCGAAGTGGTTCAAGCCGATGATCGGCGGCTTCGGCACCGGGCTGGTGGGTCTGGCGCTGCTGCTGACGCTGCGCGACGAACGAGCGCTGGCGGTGTTGGCCTTCGGCTACGGCGCGATCCAGGACGCGCTGGTCGGCTCGCTCTCGATCCCGCTGCTGCTCGCGATCGCGTTCGGCAAGATGCTCACGACGTCGCTGTCGATCAGCTCCGGAGGCTCGGCCGGCGTCTTCGGCCCCTCGATGGTGATCGGCGGCTGCCTCGGCGGCGTGGTGGGGCTGCTCGCCCAGCGGGTCATGCCCGAGGTGGTCACCCAGCCCGGCGCCTTCGTGATCGTCGGCATGGCGGGGTTCTTCGCCGCCGCGGCCAACACACCGATCTCGACGCTGGTGATGGTGTCGGAGATGACGGGCAACTACCGGCTGCTGCTGCCGGCCCTCTGGGTGTGCGCCCTCGCCTACCTGATCGGCCGCCGCTGGACCATCTACCGCAGCCAGGTGCGCTCGCGGCTCGAGTCCCCCGCCCACCGCGAGCGCTACTTCGTGGACGTGCTCGGAGATCTCAAGGTGGGCTCGCTGCTCGGGGAGCGCCCATTGCACACCATTCCCCAGACCGCGCCCCTGTCCGAGGTGATCCAGGCATTCGCCACCTCGAGCCAGCAGCAGTTCCCAGTGATCGACGACCGGGGGGAGATGACCGGCATCCTGTCGGTCAACGACATCCGCCAGCTCCTGGACCAGGACCACGCCAGCGGGTTGGTCATCGCCCACGACATCGCCACCCGGCCGGTCGTGACCTTGTCTACCGCCGACGAGCTGAATACCGCGCTCATGCGGTTCGTGGCCAGGGACGTCGAGGAGCTGCCGGTCGTGACGCCCGAGGACCCCAAGCGGGTGGTCGCCATGGTGTCGCGCCGCGACCTCATCGCCGAGTACAATCGTCGCAGGCTCGAGCGCATGAAGCTCGCCGAGCAGGCGAACGCGTAGGCTCTGGCTGAAAACGCCCGAGGGCTGGGCGTCGCGGTCGAGCGACGACGATGGTGGCCTTCTGGCCACGTTGGAGCGAGGAGCCGACCGCGCAACTTGAACCAGTCGGGCATTCTCGGACAGAGCCTGGCGCCCGACGGAGTGTCGAGGGAGATGACTGGCAAGCGCGAATCCGGAACCGGCGCATCCCCTGCGCGCGGCGGCCGTGCGAACGTCTCGTCCGGGGGGCGGGAGCGCGGCCGCGCGCGCCACGACCCGCGGGCGCGCGCGATCGGAACGGGCCTCTTCGGCCCCGAGAATCGCCCCGTCGTGCGCTTCGTGGTGCGCTGCGCCCTCTATTGGGGGGCGGTGCTCGCCGTCGTGAGCCGGTTCCACGCCATCGAGAACGCCGGCATCGGGCTCACGCTCCTGACGGTGCACGGCGTCTTCGGCGCGATCGGCGTTCAGGTCGCGCGGCTGGGCGACACCCTCTCCGCGGGAGGCGCCAGTGTCCGAATCGTCTCGGATTGCAGCCCGCACCTTCCCTACCTGCTCTTCGCCGCCGTCGTGCTGGCGTTCCCTGCGACCTGGCGCCAGCGCCTCCTGGGACTGACGCTCGGCGCGGTCGCGATCCACGTGTTCAACACGATCCGCATCGTCGCGCTCATCGGCATTCTGATCCGGCGCCAGGAGTGGTTCGAGTTCGCGCATGTCTACCTGTGGCAGACGGGTACGCTGATCCTGGTGCTCGCGGCCTTCCTGCTGTGGCTGCGCTTCGTCGTCCCGCGGCGCTCCGCCGCCGTGAGCGCCTGAGCCGCCCATGGGATTCCTGCTGCGCTTCATCGCCTGGGCCACGCCGGCCTTCCTCATCGCCTGGAGCATCCACGGCTCGTACGAGCGGGCGATCGCCGCGATGGGCGCGGGGCTGGCGGCGCCGCCGGGAGCGCAGATCGAGTTGCTCGATCTGGAGCTGTTCTACCCCTTCGATCTCGGCGTGTACGTGGCGCTCTGCCTGGCCAGCAGCTGGGCCGCGATCGCGCGCCGGGTCCGGGCCGCGGCAATCGGTCTGCCGGTCCTGGTGGCGATCGAGGTGGCGGTGGTCTTCGTCTCCATCAAGGCCCTGATGGCGGGGGGCGACTCCGAGGCGGTCTCGCGCTTCGTAGACGGGATCTTCCGGGTGGAAGGCCTGGTGGCGGCCGCGGTCGTGTGGCTCGTGCTCCTCGGGCGCGACCAGCTCCCCCAGCTCCGCGGGCATCTCGGGCGCTGATCCAGCACCAGGCTCCTTTCCCAAACGCCCGAGGGCCGGAGCGGGCGGGGACCGGAGCGTGGGCTCCGCAGGCGCGCAGGAGCCAGGGACTGGCGGGCGCCCCTCGGTCACGCACCGGATGCCATCGAAGCCCGTCCTGAGCGGGGCGCCCCTCAGAGCGCAGCGAGGCGGAGCCAGGATGGCGGAGCCGAGCGGCCCGCGCGGAGGTCCCCGCCTGCGGAGCCCCGCCGGCCACGTCGGAGCGACGAGCCGACCGCGCAACGCGGCCCGCGGGCGTTTGCCGACGGAGCCCCTAGCCTGGACTATTCATGAACCGCCAGCCGAGACCGCGAGATGTGCGACAGCCGCAAGGAGTTCCACCGGCCGCGAGGGGCACCCGCGAAGCGGGT